>Ga0268261_10000169_pt1 | contig 40598 bp, 20 predicted proteins | sample TergutNc150P1_FD_190353 | JGI IMG/M metagenome (GOLD analysis project Ga0268261, IMG submission 190353) | Nasutitermes corniger P1 segment gut microbial community from laboratory colony in Florida, USA - Nc150 P1 (SPAdes) (version 2) | ecosystem: Host-associated > Arthropoda: Insects >... | reverse complement strand
CTCTGCGACGAGCTGATCACTCGTCCAGAGGAGTCCTACCAACTGTGCTGCGTCGTTGTGTGTGATCTAGAAACATCAAGAATAGGTGCTCCATATATATATATATATATATATGTGACATTAGTAACCTAAGGGTTAATTCACAGGAAGGAAATACAAGCACCATAAAGAAAAACATAAAACAATACAACAGCAAGGAAATCAGCAGAAAGAAGTATCATATCTTGACAGCAAAATGCAGGCCAAAATCTTGGTAATGATATACCTCATTTCTCACAAAAATGTGACAAGTCAATGTAACAGAAAATGACACCAAAACAAAAAAAAATTACAATGGCAACAAAACTAAGAACATATGTCACTTGTGGACTGCTTGTGATCATTCCATTCGAAATATTTTACCTTCTCATTTACTTGGTGCCCCGTCTCTCATCTTATGGGAGACAAATAATTGAGAAACATTAGTGAACAGGGTGCAGAGGAGAATATTTGGATTTAGGAAAAAGAAATAGAACAAGAAGGCCACAAATACAGAGTGTCATATGGTTTCCTCTTCACCAAACAACAGGGCCACAAGATTAAGACAGACCATGTAACACACAAAAGAGATATAAAATGCACACAAAACTTCAGAAGACCTGAAGGCACAACGCCATGTTACACACACAAGCAAAAATTGGAGGATAATATAAAAACGAATTTTAAGTGCTGGATTCATGTAGTTCACGCGGACCAATAAAGAGGTAAAGCAAACCCATTACAGGCCTGGACAGGCCCTGAAAGTTCCATGAGGTTAAGGCTCCCAGATTTCATGACAATCGGCACATGAAGGTGGTAAGGTTGTCAACCATATGCACCGGCCACCTTTACCCCCCGGTAAACATATATGATAGAGGGTGAGTCAACCCCAGGACCATAGTGCAGCTGGAAGTATTATGACAATGAAAAATTCCAATGACACTGTGACCTTTTGGTTTGTAACACAGTGCCTCAACCAACTGTGCCACTATGTACCCCCAACTAGGCCCAGTGAACATAGCAATTAACTTAAGGGTTCTTTAAAAGTAAAGAATATCTTAACAAGTTGAGCAACCAGCAGCTTCTAAAAAAGTACTGTTTGGAAAACCATTCTTTACCACACTGAAAAGGGTCAAAAACATGAAAAATGATACAAAAAAAAAAGCAGAAAATAAAATAGTTACATATATACCCAGACAGCAGAAAGACTCATGCAGGAACAAAATACACAATTTTAATGTCACTCCTAGAGTCCAATATTCTGGCACTAACAGGAACTCACAACAGTGGTGTCGAAGATTCAAGTCTTCTGGGATGTTATGACTTCTTGTTGTGTGAGTAGCAGTTGTTTTGAAGGACCATTGTGCCTTCACCTTCAGAGCCAAGAAGTCCAGGAGTAACTGTGCAGGCAAATCTGGATGTATTATATAGGTACGTATGAGCAAGGCTGTGGAAACAAGTCTCGGTTGATATTCTAAGACCTTGCAAATATTGAGGAAAAGATGTGTCAACTAACTAACTAAACCAAACAACCAACCAACTACCTAAACTAAACTAACCAACTAGCAACCATCTAACTAATTCAGCTGGTCAAGAAATTCCCTTATTTTATGGAATGCTCTTTGCCCCTAGCCTGAGCCAGACTAATTCAGTCCATCCCCCCACCTCCCACCATCCAGTTTCCTGAAGATCCACTTTAATAGTTCCCTCCTTTTTACTGCACTGTAAGCCATGTTCAAAGCAATGACCCACAATTTTTTTTTTTTCACAGCACTAAATTTCTTCTTCAGCACTGTCACTTGTACAGTATACAGGTACAATATCTAGGAAGGATGAAACTACATCCTGTACTGAGTAAGGAACAATGCTCAAGAACAAAAGTAGTGTGCTGAAAAATTGTAGGTCATTATTTTGGAATGGCCCCTGTCAAAGGACATAATGTTGCAATGATTTCAGTACCCACATCATTTAAGAACAACTGTGAAATAGTATACATGACACAAATTTCAAAAAATGTACTTTTAATGCTAACAACATACATTTACTGAAAAACTGCACTTGGTTACACAGATACCTTTTCAACTACTGTTTTACAACGAAGTGCGAAATCAGCGTCATACAAAGTACTGCGGTAAACAGTATTAAATTGTCCCTTTGTGAGAGCTTTTTTAAATCTTCTCAGATTACAAAATAGGCTGTGTGTAGAAAATACAATGCAGAAAAAAATCAATATCAAAACAACTTTACCCAATGACTACATAAGCACATTTATAAACTTCATATGTATAATACAAAGAACTGACTTTGTATATTGCTGATATAAGTCACACAGAAATGGTGATTTAAACAAATGGAATACCACATGAATACACACAAACTTCATACTGAATTCAGTGATCCAGGAAACAATTCTGTAATCTTGCATATGCTCTGTTTGGTGACACATTATTTTGTGAAGCCACTATTGTTTCATTGCACAGTATTCTTAAGTTCTTTAACAATGAAAAATCATCACCATACCCTGAATTACAAATGGAAGTTTTCTTTCATATTTCTAACATAAGGGAGCCAGAAAACCAAAGTTGTCAACCAAACAACCCTCTGGAATTTCAAGTACACAACAGTGCAAGCATAGTATGTCAATATTCTTCATCTGTGCTTGATATTATTCAATTACATCTGCTGTAATTCCATTAGAGAAACAGCAAGCAACATTAACAACTATGCACTGTACTGTACTGTACATACATGACAATGGATTTTTATAAAAGTCAAATTATGAATAATTCCTTTCCATTTACTATACTAGCTGAAAATTAATATGTAGCATGCCCTATAACTAAACATCATGTTCAGGTAATACCAAAATTAAATAAACAGTGGCCTGGAGACCAGTCATAATGACTGAAGTTTTCCTCAGTACATCCAGGCAATGCCAGGAATGTACTCTGATTTTGGGGATGAACACTATTTCAACAAATGTAATCCCATTGTGTTGTTAACAGCACAATAATTAAATCAGTATCTGCCCAAGCACACAAAAACACAACCAAATTTGTGTTGTGTTTCAACAGATACTGACTTAATTTTTGGATTACTACTTTTCACACCCTGTCCAATTTTTCATTGAACAATCAACCCATCATTTGACAGTATGCTATATTAGTAACACAAAGCATCATTACATAAACCATAACAAATAAAACCAAGCATGTCCTGTTCTGAACATAAGATTAAAGGCTGCAGTACTTATCAATCAAATACCAGATGCTTCATGTTTAACGCCTGGTTGTAGCATATACAGTCCTCAAATGGAAGGGTTGCAGATAGCGTAATCTTGTACCCTGCCCAAGTGGCATTCAAATGTTCATAATATATCACTTATTTTATGTATGTATAATCATATATCCTGCAATTTGATCAAGAATGTTTATGAATTCAATTCATTTCACTTTTAAGTTCCCACTGTAAAGTTGAATCCAAGTCTGTAATTTGTAATTTTAAACTTTCAAGATGTTGTAAAGTCCAAGGACCAAACACAAGGTAACGGAACATTTCTAATTAAAAATTGCCTTGCTAACATTCTCCTAAAAGTGGTTAATTTTGCATAGGACACTCTGTATGTGTGTATGTGTGACATATTGGAGGCCACTCTGCTGTAGGTTCTTAATTTCTTAAATCAATAACAACAGAGGATGTACTCAACTGTGAGGTGAAGTGTACCTTAGTCCACTGAATTTCAAATCCTGAAATGCTTTTTTTTTATTGGCTGCTTTATATGTAAGTTTGTGCATTATTTCTTTATTTCTAAATGGAATGTTTTTAAGGGGGTTTGGTTTATAATTCTCATTAGTTATTACTATTGATCATGTATTCTTGTAGTTAGCAACACATTTTAGTTTCAGTTAAATTTTTTGCCAGCAACTGAGGTTATACTTTTGAGGTGAATGAATACGTTCTACTTTAGGTACTTACATTTATTTTCGGATTTTTTGTTTTATTTTAGTGGTTGTTAGGTGAAATTTTTATTTTTTTAAGCTATTATTTGCTTGGAGGCTATAAAATTCGTTTTATAGACTAGGATTAGATATCCTGTTTTAAAATGTTTATCTTTTGTGCATCAGTATTATTAGTTACATTCTTGAAACTTAATGAATTTAGCTGGACCTTATTCCAAGCAGAGGAATCTGTCTCATTATTAATTTTTCACAGTCTAAATTTTTTTGTTTGTTGTCTTGGTTTATTTCAGGTCAAGGTGCAGCCTGTTTCTAAGTGAATGATGGATTACATTGTTATTTGTTGTTTGGATTGTTATTGAAATTATTGACATGAAACTGGATTTGCTTGTAATATACTGAAGATTGTTGTCATGATAATTGGTTCTGAGATAAGCTGCAACAAAGTGGTTGTAACGGTAGGTGTGGCCGGAGTTAATTTTTTTTTTTCAGATCATTTCTGTTACTCATCATTGAGGCTGAATTATTGTATTGTGTGATCCAACATGGTTTGATTTTTGTTCATTGTCTTGTTATTTTTACTTTAGTAAAGTATTATGTTGTATTGTTTTATATTTATTTATTTTTTTTATGATAGCTTACTTGTACTGCAAGGGGTTGTATATTGCTTGTGAATGATAAAAAATTGAAGGATCCAACAAACGTGGCCAATGCCTTCAATAATTTCTTTATAACAATTACTGAAATATTAAACATTTAACAAATACACAAAGTAGATGCAATCTCAATTCTCAAAGATTCATTTCCTGGAAACTTCCCCAGCATAAAAATAATCCCAATCACTGAAGCTCAGACAAAAGTATAACACATTACCTAAAACCAAAAAATCATTGAGTTACGATAAAGTAACAAGTAAAATGTTACAAGCTTGTGCACATTTCAATAGTCACTCATTAAGTTACATTTATAATCACTCACTATACACAGGTATTTTTCCTGACCATCCTAAAATTGCAGCAATAAAACCAACAAGAAATAAGACAAAAGTAGAATGACAAATTACAGGTCTGTCTCATTATTAATGGTTTTTTACGAGGTACTTGAGACAGCTATGCAGAGCAGATTAAGCCAACATCTGTATACATTAACATCAAACTGGTCACAGAACAATATGGTTTTAGGAAAGGGATGTCAACTGAAGTTGCTGCCTTCAGACTAATAGATATTGTATTCCAATCTATTAACCACAAAATGTAAGTTGGAGGAATTTTCTGTTATTTGGCAATGGATTTTGACTGCATGAATCATGAAATTTTGTTAGCTAAATTACATTTGTATGGCATTCGAGGAGTATCTGAAGATTGGTTCAGGTCCTATTTAACCAACAGAAGACAGACATTTGAAGTAAAATCACCTAATTCAACTCAACATTTTTTCTCTGTCTAGGGTACAATGAAACATGGAGTTCCCCAAGTATAAATTCTAGGGCCTCTATTGTTCAGAACATATACAAAAGACCTTCCCCTTATAATAAATGCTGTATCAGAACTAGTATTATTTGCTGATGATACTAGTGTCACAATTTCAAGCAGAAATTTTGAAGATTTCTGTTCCATGTCAAATTTAGTTCTCTTTCATATTATCAAATTGTTTGCTGCTAATAATTTAGTTCTAAATTTAGATAAAACTAATATAATAAAATTCATAACAAAAAATTCATCATATACTACATTACATATTGGTTATAAAGAAAAGTATATAAAATATACAGTGAATACAAAATTTCTTGGTTCACAAATTGATAACCACATAGATTAGAACCATACTCAGCAAATGATTCCTAAGTGGGCATGTCATGCCATTAGGTCGAAGGAACATATCAGTAACATTAACACACTCAAATCAACTTACCATACATACTTTCATTCTGTTATAAAATATGGAATAATTTTTTTGGGTAACTCTTCCAACAGTGGGAAGACTTCCACTTTACAAAAGAAAATAATCAGAATTATGGCTGGTGCACAACCCAGAACCTCATGTAGAAGTTTATTTTAAAAATTAGAGATTCTACCTGTTTCATGCCAACATATACTTTTATTAATGAAATTCATTATCAATAATCGGGAAATTTTTCAAACAAATTCGGCTATACACAATATTAATTCAAGGAATAAGCACCAACTTCATTGAACAAATGCCAACCTATCCTGTTTTAAAAAAGTATATTTGATACTGGCATAAAAATTTTCATCAGTTTACCACCTAGTGTGACAATCCTCAAGATTGGCAGGGCAAAATTTAGCGCAACCCTAAGAAAATACCTACATACACACTACTTTTACTCTGTAAATGAATTTTTTTTGAGTAAGGATGATTTATAATACTGTTCTTGTGAAATGTTGGTAGTATTCAACACTGTAAATGTGTAAATTAGTGTACTTGTGACTTGTTGCACATTAAACTGTCTTTATGACACTTACGGATCCATGGAATGTATGTATAATGTATGGTAACATACTCAAAACATACAACTTCTGTTGAGATTATTTTTTTGTAGAACACAAAATAAAATACATCAACAGTGTGAAAAAAAATCTTTATCTTTCAGTTTTATGATTAAAATAAAACAATGTAGCTTTGTGAAATCTGGTAGAGATAGGCCAAACATATATGATGGAAACTGAACTCTGGGTTTACAGCAAGGAGAGAATCTGTACTGTAGGGTTGGAAGTCTATGCAGTATAGAAGCAGGCTCCATGAATTCTGCTTGGAATACATTAGTCTTTACAGCTGTATTTTAAAAATCATTTTAAAGGTTCTAGGACTTGGAAGTAAAAATTTACCTTCAGCACACTTCATACCCCCATATTATGGCACAAATACCATAACATGTAATCTTTTATTGCTGCCACAGTACTTTTTATACTTTCTGGTAATGCACCTTGGGAGATTCTCATGGTTCTGCTGTAAAAGGAATGCCCAAAATTTAGTTACTTATCAATGAAAATACAACTTGAATGGTTTGGAAGGAGTTTCAGAAGAAAACCGAACTAATGCAGAGTCAGCAACTTGTCACTAGTCACAAAATTGCAAAGAAATATTATCATTATACAAAAACTTTAATGAATATCTCTGGTCTTCTGACCTCTATAAATCCGAAACATGGCAAGCAATTCCAAATGACGGTATTTCAATGCAAGGATACTAAAACCAAATGACTTAATCAATTCCAAGTAACAGAAATAATACATAAGAAAGTTATTACCAACAAATTGCACTGGTCCACGAATAGAGAACCATTCCTAAAGGTTTCGACTATTTTTCATAGCCATCTTCAGGAAGTACCATTATACACCAGAAGACACATAAAGCATTAGCACATAGCTTTATCAAACTGTAAATGTTACAATACAATCTCATTACATCACCACTGTATAGTGTTGGCAATACATGTTAAAGTAACAGTAAAATAATGTAACAGGATTGTTGTTAAAATCTTGTGCATCCAAGTTACTTCATTTATTTAGGCATCATTCACAAAACAATACTGCCAGTACCTCAACCCACAAAGTATCAGGTAGCAAGATGATTACTGGCATAATAAACTGAAGAGCAGGTTGCAAAATTCAAGGTACTACCGCAGTTAATGCCTGGAGTGAGGAAAACTACAATACTTCAGTCATGATAATGAGCCTCCAGTCTGAAATTTGAACATGTGCCTTGCATGTGAAACAGAAGGGTTACCCACTGAGTTGCTACATTTAGTACTAAGTTACTAGGCTTACATTCTGGCTGCCTTTGCCCAAGAGAAAGCTTCCCTTATAGTCAATGGCCTGGCTGCTTACAGAGTCACTGTCTTTATAGAAGGGAAAGTTGTCCTTACCCATGTGTGTAGGGAGTTGGAGGTAAAACTCCACCCATTTTTAATCTAAAAATTATGGCTGTGGCAACTGCTTATTCAACCCAAACTTGCTTACTGCAGAACTCATTACATAGGAAGTAACTGTGTCTATTAATAACTACTTCCTGACACACTATCATCACCGAAATACCAATAACATGCTCATGCAATATACAAAACCAGTAACAACATACACAAGAATACAAATAATAACAGACAATAAAATGTAAGTAACAGTATCTCTAGTAATATCTTTATATCTGATACAAAACAGTGTTTATAGTCAAGCCATCAAAATACATGCTGCGAACACAATGGAAATGGTATGTTCTCATAACATGGAATATGCAACGTCCTGCATCAACGCTAAGTCAACGATGCATGTCCTATGAAACTATAAAGGTGAATCAAAAAGTAAAATGCATTTGCCTGTAGTGGCGCCACAACTGATGCACTGCAAAAATCAGCAGATTTTGCGACAGCTACATACTAGGCATTGTTGCAATGAGTCAGTACCAGGTTTAAATATGTTGCGTTTGTTTACACAGCTTCTTTCATGATGGCAGCAGCGTTTTCAAATTGCATCACTGTAGAACAGCAAACTATGATCTGTTTTGTGGTCAAAAGGAATTGAAACATCTTAAGTTTATAGGAAAATGTTAGTGCTTGACAATACGTGCAGAGTTTTGCTGTCTGTGGGGGTACTCTTGCTCCACAATAACACATGTCCACATTCCCCAGCAGCTACCCTTGAAGCAATCAGGCAACTGAAATTTAAACTTCTCCCACACCCCCAATACAGTCAGGACCTAGCTCCATAGAATTATCATGTTGGGAACACAAAGAGAAGCCTTGTGTGGAGAAAGATTTGCCAGTGATAATTAAGTGAAGAATGCAGTGCATGGCTTCGATTACAACCAAAAACTTTCTCCGCAGATGGGATTGGAAGGCTTGTAAACTGCTGCACAATACGTGCTGAAAAATGGGATGATTATGTGGAGAAATGATACATTTTGCATTTATCACTGGCTGTGGTACATGAAGAAATTAACAAATTCATTTTACTTTTTGACTCTGCCTCACACATTATGATTAAACTATAAATTAAAAAAAACTATTATCAACATTTGGAACAAACAAATAATATATCTGATTTCAGATTTGTGCATGTAAGTCATTAATGGGAAACTGCAAACTTTCTAGTCTTGAAGTATGAGACTGAATCCTTTGTGGTTCACAAGCACATGGGTGCATGAAAGGTATATTTCCTCTTCCTGGTCACATGCGATAGTATCACAGAAAAAGATCAGTGTATGGCCTTGTATGTTTAAAAATATCACAAAATCACCACACAAATAATGTCATCTTACACTATCTTTATTGCCTCTAACATTAGGAAATGATAATAACACTTCCAAATTGTGGAGGCAAAAAAATTCTCTAAACCATTGGACTTGATCTAAAAGGATGAGACTTCATTTCCAAAACAATGTTTTATCAACAAACAACTTGCAGAGTGAGATTCAAATCTTCTTGATGTGATGCTGTATCACTGGGTTAGTGGTTCCCAACATTACAAAGGACAATCATGCCTTCATCTTCAAAGGTCATGGTGTCAAGGAATGAAGGCAATAGGGTCCTTTTGAAACACAGTGTCACATCTCTCCAGGAATCAAAAAACAATACTCAAAGAGAAACTGCTTTTCTTGCAGGATATGAGTTCTGTTGTTTGTCGAGAAATATTTTCTGAAGAAATGAATACTGCTTGGCAAGTTGAAACTAGTCTCTTGAGGCTCTTCCATAAACTAATGTTAGTTAAACTGCGGGGAGAAAATGGACTCCAAATTCCTGGTGGGTGAAAGTGTAAGATAATGATCCTGTCACAGCTGCCATGCTCACAGAGACAACGATAAGACCTTTCTGTATATTAATCAATCTACATCACGTAATGACATACTGCTCAAAATGTTACACATACAGTCATATATAGCAGTGGTTCTTAACATGGGCCATAAGGCCCCCAAAAGTGCGACACCAAGTTTCTACAGGGCCTCAGGAGAATGACGGAAAATTGGAGGGCCACAGTAACTTTTGAGTGAGCCAATGAAATTTCACTGCCTGAATAAGCCATTTCAAATTTAAAAATGAATCAAAGGTTCCCTTCTCCCCTGCATCACTGAAGGCAAAGTTGTATTTTATTGTTTTACCCACGTATTATATAGTTCAATCTGGTTTCAGGTGGGATGACTTACTTGCTGTCAAAAGCAACTGCCTTGCTGCAAATGGACATTCAAAAATTTGCAAGTGTTCATCAGGCCCAAGGAACACACTGAATATAATGCCAATTACTAACAGAATATTTTTACTTGTATAAGTAAACAATGTGTTTTACTTAAACAAAATACCCAAAAACAATACATGTAATGTAATGTAAAGACAAGAAACAAAAATAAGTTTTAATACATAAATCAATAATGTGGAAATGAAGCAATTTCTTGTCACAAGCAACAGCATTTACAAAGGTTCTGGGGGAGGGGGCACACAGTTAAATCAAGCTCGAAAGCAAGCCATGAGCACAAAGAGAGAGAGAGAGAGAGTGAGAGAGAGGGGGGGACCTCTTTGAAAATGCTGAAAATATATTTACTGTTATTTAAATGTTTCTCTACGTACTGCAGAGAAACATTTAAATAAGGAGACAGTTATTTTGGTCATCTTGTTTGCCTGTGCTATTTTGAAAACAATTTGAATCTATGAAGTCAGCAATATGTCATGTTAACTGGACCACATCAGGCTAATACACAATCCTGAAACACTTCACTTTAAGGAACTCAAAATAAATCATGACAAACTCACACTTAAAATTCAGTCTGCCAACCACAGGGTCCTCCTGGTTACGAAATCATAGACACAGTGAAGTACTGTATCTTCTGACATGGCTAACACTTGTAACACATATGTCACAATGTTGACAGACAAATTTTAAAGTAAATTTCTATACGATATGTCTTTTTGAAATCAATGAAATGACAGAATCCTTTCTTTCATCTGCTTTTCACCAACACATTCAGCATTTTGTCAGGTACTAAATGCTGGGATAATCATAGAGTTTATAACAGAATCTGCATGATTCTTACTGAAGTGAAGTACAAGAGCTTCCTCACTGTCAAATTTTCTATTACAAACATTGCATAATGTGCCAGAAAGCTCTGCAGGGTTCATCACACCATTAAGGGACACAACACTCTTAACATGTAACAGTTCACACTTGTGGTTCTTTGCACTATGAATTTTGAGACCCTTTTCATTATTAAATACACTGCTGCAGAATGAACATTCAAATGGACCCTCTTTTGTTGAAGATGCCACATTCACATCTGGGGGGTTGACTATGCTGTCATCACTACCCACATCAAAACAAGTCAACATCTTTGCACCCTCATGCATCCTTCTACAGTGGAGTCTTCGACCTTGTTCTGATGAAAATAATCTGCTGCAGAAAGAACATCTATATAATTGATCTTTTGCAGCACTTGTGAAATCTAATTCACTATCTTGATGTGAAGGAGTTATTTCATTATTCCCTTTATCTTCAGCCAGCCTTTCTGAATGGGCTACTGTGGGAAAAGTTGGATCCTGTGCACTTAAAAATGCAGTGTCACTGCTATCCCTCATACACAAATGATGGTCTTCTCTAAAAGAGCTCTTATTCAGATGGTAATCCTTGTGATACCTGGCCTGATGAATCTTCAATCCTCTTTCAGAAAGAAAGAGCTTGTTACAGCATTCAAAAGTAAAACCTGAATGAAGGTTGTCAGTCTGTAGAGTTTCTCCTTTTATTTGATTGGGCACAGTACAAACCTCACTATGGCATGCAGTATAATGAATTTTCAAGATTTCTGGACTACTAAAGTATCTTCCACACGTTGTACATGACAAGCAGTCTTCAGGGCCACTGCCACTTTGACGACAGGAATGTACATCTGCCATGTCTTCAGGTACAGAAAAAAGGCCTTTATGTCCCCTTAAACGATGTGAATTATAACTAGGCTCTGAAAAGAACTTTCTGTTACACAGTGGGCATTCATAGATATCAACACTGTTGTCTTCAGATTGTTGTACAACATTCTCTGGTACTAGGTGTTGTTGTCTTGTACAATGAACTCTGAAACCCTTCAATTTAGTATACTTCTCATTACAGACCTTACATTCATAACAGCCTGATGCTCCATCTTCTGTTGAAATGGCACCGACATCAGTGTTTCCTTTGTGAACCTTCAGATTGTGATAATTATAACCGTGCTCTGAAAAGAACTTTTTGTTACACAGTGAACATTCACGCACATCAACATTGTTGTCTTCAGCCTGTTGCACAACATTCTCTGGTACCATGTGTTGTTGTCTTGCACAATGAACTCTGAAGGTTTTTAGGTTGTTGTACTTCTCATTACAAACCTTACACGTGTAACAGCCTGCCGTACTATCTTCCGATGAAATGGCACTTACATTAGCACTTCCTTTGTGAGACTTCAGACTGTGATGATTATAACTGTGCTCAGAAAAGAACTTCTTATTACATATTGGGCATTCATGAATATCAACTCTGTTGTCTTCAGCCTGTTGTACAACATTCTCCGGTATCATGTGTTGTTGTCTTGTACAGTGAACTCTGAAACTCTTCACTTTCTTGTATTTCTCATTACAGACCTTACATTCATAACAGACTGACAAATCATTTTCTGATGAAATGGCACTTACATCAGCACTTCCTTTGTGAGACTTCAGACTGTGATGATTATAACTGTGCTCAGAAAAGAACTTTTTGTTACACAATGGACATTCATGAATATTAACATTATTGTCCTCAGCCTGTTGTACAACATTCTCCAGTATCATGTGTTGTTGTCTTGTACAGTGAACTCTGAAACTCTTCACTTTCTTGTATTTCTCATTACAGACCTTACATTCATAACAGACTGACAAATCATTTTCTGATGAAATGGCACTCACATCAGCACTTTCTTTGTGAGCCTTAAGACTGTGCAGATTATAACTGTGCTCAGAAAAAAACTTTTTGTTACACAATGGACATTCATGAATATTAACATTATTGTCCTCAGCCTGTTGTACAACATTCTCCAGTATCATGTGTTGTTGTCTTGTACAGTGAACTCTGAAACTCTTCACTTTCTTGTATTTCTCATTACAGACCTTACATTCGTAACAGCCTGCAATATCGTCTTCTGATGAAATGGCACTCACATCAGCACTCCCTTTGTGAGCCTTATGACTGTGCAGATTATAACTGTGCTCAGAAAAGAACTTTTTGTTACACAATGGGCATTCATGAATATCAACATTGTTGTCTTCAGCCTGTTGTACAACATTCTCTGGTATCATGTGTTGTTGTCTTGTACAGTGAACTCTGAAACTCTTCACTTTCTTGTATTTCTCATTACAGACCTTACATTCGTAACAGCCTGCAATATCACCTTCTGATGAAATGGCACTCACATCAGCACTTCCTTTGTGAGCCTTATGACTGTGCAGATTATAACTGTGCTCAGAAAAGAACTTTTTGTTACACAATGGGCATTCATGAATATCAACATTGTTGTCTTCAGCCTGTTGTACAACATTCTCTGGTATCATGTGTTGTTGTCTTGTACAGTGAACTCTGAAACTCTTCACTTTCTTGTATTTCTCATTACAGACCTTACATTCGTAACAGCCTGACACATCATCTTCTGATGAAATGGCACTCACATCAGCACTTCCTTTGTGAGCCTTATGACTGTGCAGATTATAACTGTGCTCAGAAAAGAACTTTTTGTTGCACAATGGACATTCATAAATATCAACATTGTTGTCTTCAGCCTGTTGTACAACATTATCTGGTATCATGTGTTGTTGTCTTGTACAATGAACTCTGAAACTCTTCACTTTCTTGTATTTCTCATTACAGACCTTACATTCATAACAGCCTTCTGATGAAATGGCACTAACATCAGTGCTTCCTTTGTGAGATGTGGACTTGTGATAATTATACCCATGCTCAGAAAAGAACTTCTTATCGCATATCAGACAATCATAAACAGAAGCACTGTTGCCTTCAGTCTGCTGTATATTCTCTGGTACCATGTGCTGTTGTCTTGTACAATGAACTCTGAAGGTTTTTAAGAAGCTGAACTTCTCATTACACACTTTACATTCATAACAGCCTGATGCACCATCTTGTAATGAGATAACTACCTTACCGGTGCTTCCTCTGTGAGCTTTGATACTGTGATAATTATAACCATGCTCAGAAAAGAACTTTTTGTTACACAAGGGGCATTCACGAACATCCACATTGTTGCCTTCAGCCTGCTGTACAACATTCTCTGGTACCATGTGTTGTTGTCGTGTACAGTGAACTCTGAAACCATTCACCTTAGTGTACTTCCCATTACAAACCTTGCACACATAATGGCCAAATGAACTACCATCATTATCATCATCATCAGCATCATTATCCTGTGATGCAATGACACATTCAATACTACTCACTCTATGAATTTTTGTACAATGTATTAGCAGTCCTCTGTTATCATGAAAGCTTTTATCACAAATATGACAGTGTCTGTCTACGTCAGCACTATCAGCATCAATAACAGCATCTAAGGATGTGTTTGCCATACTGTTTTGAGAACAATTTATTTTGTGTAACTTGATATTATGAATCAGTAAACCCCGTTTACTATGAAAGCTCTTATAACAGTTTAGACAGGTGTGACACTGTTCTTGAATTTGGATGCCTTCAGCATTGTCTTGTACTGTACTTCTTGTCAATTTGTTGACCTGTTCCTGAAGAATGTCGGGTGGAAACAAATGTGAGTCATGGTCCCTATGCAATCTCCACTGATGTGACCTTAAACTACGTACATTCTTCACTATGCCCTGAGTAACAGTACATATCAGATTATCTTCACTAACTCTAGCAGTATTAAGTGTCTTGGAGTAGTTTGTAACTGCTGTCTGCTCTGTCTCCTCTTTATGAGTTCTGCTCATATGAGTTTTTAGACCTTTTGCATTTTTAAAAACTATTTTGCATATAGTACACTGACTGTCTAATGCATGACTGTTTTCATACAGTAATGATTCATTTCTAGAATTGCTACCTAAAGCAACTTCAGAGATTGACTGAGAATCGCTATGCAAAACCTGGTTTCCTATTGATATACTACCAGTCATACAAGAGCGATGATATTTTGCATGGCACTGGAGACCTCTCTTATCTCTGAAAAGTTTCATACAAATCGTACACTTCCAAGAAACTCTGTTATGAACCCGTACATGGCAACTAAGGGATCGCCGATCTGTAAATGTTCTCTTACAAAATGGACATTCATGATCAGTTTGCTTCACTGCAGTTTCAACTTGCAGCTCTTGTCCAAAATCTGTGGACGTGCTTGGTACTTCACTAGCTCGCTTACTCTTGCAAAAATGTTGATGTCTCTTAAGCTCCTTCGAGTTAGGAAACCTCTTCTTGCAAAAGTCACATTCACACAGAAATTCTAACACATTGAGGTTACTGTGTTGAGTTAATGTATTACCTTCTGGGCTTGGAGAAGTATCAAACGCAGTATGTGTTCGAGTATGCAGTCGAAGGCCTAAGCCTGTGCTGAATGACTCATTACACAAAAGGCAAATATGATGACGTTCTTTATAATGGCATCTGCTATGCATTCTCCGACTGTGTTTTGTATCAAATGTTTTCTTACATATGTTACATTCAAAGGGTCTTCTGTTGCTGTGATATCTTGAACAATGTAGCTTCAAACCCCTTTGGCTGTTAAACCTCTTATTACAGAGAGGACATTCTAAACCAAGTCCTTCAATATGTATACGTCGGTGAGTCCTATACAGTCGCCAACTACTAAACTTTCTATTGCAAGTAACACATTCGTAGCCATGACTTCGAGCATGAATCTTCACACCATGCAATGTGTTGAATTTTTTAGCACATGTGCCACATTCATACAGATGTTGATCTGAAATATGAGACAAAATGGACCCTTGCAGTATTGATGGAGCTGGTTTGCTGTCAACATTCATGTCTACTCCTTCAGAAGAGTGTTGGTGGTGGCTGCCGTTGTTGTTGCTGCTATCAGAAAGATATTCAGCAGCCATGTCAACAACCATATCTGTATCATGTTCTTGTTTGATAAGTAAAGGCTGCAAATGGAAGAAAGTAATTAAGAATACCTTATATACACAATTCCTGTTTAAATTGAGAAGATGCACAGCTGTACAGAAAATAACTAAATTCGGAATAACAGTCCAGAACATTTCAATGTCTTACAGATAGAGGATAAAAGCCTTATGTCATAATACAGACGTAAAGTAAAGGGTACATTTACGACTTAATTAAATAAATTATAATTAAATGTCAACCATGGTTAGTTTTTTAACAGAGGGTCATTTATTTTATCTGACCAATTTCATTTGCAGTCTACTGTTAGCATTCCAGTACACAGTGGCTAAATGCTGAGTCTGCAACATTTTACACAATAAGGAAGTCAGCAGAAAGTAACAAATGATATCAGTCTCCCTAAATAATGCCCCTGTAAACAGAAATGAGTAAAGCATGTTATGTGATACAAGACTCAGAGGTTAGTGGTGTTTAAAATTTATGTTTCAGTACACATGCTGGAAAATGTCAATGTGGGTGAGATATGGGGATTATACATAATTGCACAGAAAGGTGGTTTTGTTGCCAGAATGCTCACTGTCAGGCAGGCAGTGTCACAACTACACAGCAAGTGGTATGAACGCATGCTTGCCTAGACTCTGTGTGGTGGTTGAAACTGCTCCCTGTGAATGCCTATCATTTTTGCTGTCCTTGTGCGACTATTATTTAACGTTGCTCCCCTGTGGGTGAGTGCTGATAGTCCTCAAACTACCTCCATCTCACCTTGCTCTAATTACACTAATGTACATCCTGTCCCTCTTACTGCTCCCTGTTTGGGCCTCTTTACCTCCAGTCAGACAATCACTGACTACACTGACAATAGATATTCAGGAATTCACCTGTTTGGCATTCTTCTTCGATACTTCAACCCTTGAGAATGAGACCATTACATTACCTTAAAACCAATTAACCATCAACACAGTGCCACATTTCAGTAAGAATGGAGATCTCAAAGGAGTAGCTATTTACACTTACTGAATATTAAGTAATAAAGAAAGTGTTTGGATTTTGGTTGCTACATACTGTACATTCAAGTGTCAACAATTTAGAATTTGACAATACTGTCAGTTCATTACTGACCTGTAAGGGTAGTGTACAATTGTCTCTATGCTTAACTGAGTGCTATGCCATAAAGATGTATGGGAATAGAAGTAGAAGTTCTAACATTCCCAAACTGGGCATCAGATGTAGGAGGGTGGTCAGCTTCACACTTATGTAACTTTAAGCCTGGAGAAAGAGTATCCAATAACCATTAGAGAGAAGGAAGTGTGGTGTGCAATGTTGTTCTCCAGGAAGAAATCTGATTTTTATAATGGCTCCATCTGCAATGATGTGCAGCATGATGAAAGTGGTGCTGAGGCTTAAGGTTCACTAACCGGTTTAAAAAGGGAACCAAACACAAACCCAAACGCTGAAACAATGTTTGTGACACTGTGCTATCTTCATAAAAGTGGAAAAATATCAAAGCAAAATGATCTTAAGTAAATAATATTATCATACTGCATATTATAATATAAAGTTACAGATCATTTATGTACTTGTCATAAATAACAGTACACATCTCTTTATCTTGTCTGGTTCCTCTGAATTGTTGGATATTGAAGTATGCAGCAGCTCTTGATTTGAAATGACGAACAGGTTTCAAAACACCACAACTGTTCACTCAAACATCATCAGCTGGTGACTCAAATTTCTTGTAAAAACTTTTTATTATCAAGTTCAAGAGCTGTAGCTTGTTTCAAAATGTTACTGTGGTTTCCACACTTCACCTTCCACGAGCAGTCTGATTTATGGTATAATTCTTAGTATTGTTCAGAATCAGCTAATGTGGACTAAAGCACATATAGCTTGGTCAGCAGCTTCACAGAAACTGAAAATCATTCCCATGTATGCTCCAACTTCTATACCCTGGAAATTTTCAACATGTTCCTGGTATTTATTTAGGCCAAACACATGCCAAATTTAGATATATACAGTATTAAACTTTGAAGTCCTGGGCATGTGCAGTTAAAATGTGTAAAAAACTGTGTGCACCTAGCAGCCTTAAGACAAACTTACTCATAGATGTGTCTTTAAATTAATCTCTGTAATGACCACAGCTGTCTTTGTGTCATGGGCATTAGAAAAGAAAAATACTATTTTTTTGTGAATCTGACTGAGGGAGATATAGCAGTCCAATTAATCCTGATTTACTAATCCTAACTCTTCAGTATTCCAGAAGTAAAAATTTACTTAGAACACAATGTATTCTGAGATTATGAAAGAATGTGTACGAGAGAGTATTAAGATAAGACAGACATCAATCTTAAACTCACATCTTCCACTTCACTGAAGATATCCTCGGTCTGAATGTCTGTGACAACAGAAGTTGTGTAAGAAACCTCATTGGATATATCTTCTTCCTTGATAAACACAACCTAAAAGAGTATTCCAAACAGGAGTAAACATTACAGCACAGATTGTTGAAATTACCAAACCAAAATTTATAATTCAGTCAGTCCTCACTTTATTACTGTGTTATGATGTCTTTAAAAAAGTGTCATCCATGAAACAGGCAGACCTCAGAGGCATGCTGTATATTACAGTACAATCATGAAACATGGCGGCTGGCGATAGAATGCATCAACTGGATCAAACTGAAAAAGTAGCTCATATGCTATGTTTAAGTGTTTCTAGGGAACAGTTCTTTGAGTGTAAAGAACATAATTTCATGCAAGCAGAAATTGAAAATTTTAAGTGTGATATAGATGACCTTAACTCATTGCTAAAATATGTGAAGAGGCAGTCAGTGAAAGAGGTTATACAGGTGAATCTAAATGTATTAACAGCAAAAAATGAGAGTTTAAAAGATGCGGCTGTGGAAGAGGTGAGAAATGATCTAGGTTGGACTGTGGCTGGCAAAGGTAGGAAGAAAGAATCTCTTCAATTAACTATATGTGGAGCTCAACCAATCCCAGTTATATGAAATCATTTTGAACCTCATGACAATTTAATGAATAATGAATTGGATACTTTTAACTTAACCATGCCACTGCAAAGGAACAGAACCAATGTAGACAAAAATAGACTTAAGAACAGGAAAAAAAACATACAATACTAATCACAGGAAACAGCCATTCAAGAGACACGGCTGCAGAACTACAACATAACCTGGACACGAATTTTGGTGTACAAGGTGTAGTGAAACCTAGTTCTGATGTATTGTCAATTTTAAATCCAGGAATAGAGGATATCAAGGACCTTACAAAAAATTACGCCATTGTTGTATCAGGAGGTACAAGGGATGTTAGTAAAAATGAGACTGACAATGACTTGTCACAAATTCGAACCTTAACAACCTTTAACAAGCTTAAATCCTTTGTAGAAAAGTACAAGCTTAAATCCTTTGTAGAAAAGTACAATATTCTTACTGATGCACAACATGGATTCAGCGGAGGTAGATCAACGGAAACAGCTTGTCAGTCTTTTACAGAAAGTATATTAGAGGCACTGGATGAACACTTGAATGCTGAAGGAATATTTCTGGACCTTTCAAAGGTTTATAATATCCTAAACCATCAAATTTTGTTAGATAATTTGGAAATTTATAGACTAAGAAGAGTGCTGAAGTCTTGGTTTAAATCCTACTTATCAAATTGTATTCAATTTGTTGAAATCGCAAAAACTGGTAACAATAATACCCTCCATAGGTACTCTTCCTTATACAGAGAAACAACTTACAGAGTTCTCCAGGGTTCAATATTAGGACCAATACTATTTCTGTTATACATAAATGATTTACCAGGATATGCAAAATGCCAAGCTGGTTCTACAGGGTGACCGACGGGAGTCGGACTATTTTAAAAAAAAAACGTACTCTGTAGATTTTCAACTTGAAATGGATTTATTTTTACAAAATTAAAGGTCAAGACATGCCATTCGAGTTAGGTATTCAAGTATAAAAAATAATGTCATTTAGGTGACGACCATCCTCTTGAATGCAGTTTTCAATCCTCCGCTAGAAACCGCGTTTTGGCGATGTGCCATGGCCCCCAAGGTCACCTGACTTGCCATCATGTGATTTCTTCCTCTGGGAATACCTGAAGGGCCGTGTATACACTCACAAACCCCGTAATTTGAATGAGTTGAAGGATGCCATCCGGCAAGAAGTGCTCACTATCGATCAACAGTTGTTGGCCCCAGTGATATACGATTTCAAGCGGAGGATTAAAAACTGCATTCAAGAGGATGGTCGTCACCTAAATGACATTATTTTTCATACTTGAATACCTAACTCGAATGGCATGTCTTGACCTTTAATTTTGTAAAAATAAATCCATTTCAAGTTGAAAATCTACCGAGTACTTTTTTTTTGAAAACCGTCCAACTCCCGTCGGTCACCCTGTATATGCAGATGACACCAATATACTTGTGGTTTATAAAGACAAAAAGTACTTGAACTTAAAACTGCATGAGTAACGACAAAGAGCTAGAAGCATGGTTTTTTTTGACAATGAACTTGTCTTAAATACTGCTAAAACATGTGCTATGTTATTTCATTCCAGTCAGCAAAAATGTGTTAATAAACCAAATATTATATACAACAATACAGTTATAGCATATAGTCCAAATATAAATTCTTGGGTCTTACTCTCACTGAAAACCTAAAATGGCATGCCCATATTGATATATTACATAAGACCTTGAATAAGGCATATTTTATGATACAATCTTTAAATGAGGTAAGAAGTCACCACTCAGTTAGAATTCTATATCATGCATATTTTCAGTCTCGCATGAAGTATGGTATTATATTGTGGTTAACAGAGAGGTTCATAAAAAAGTTCTTTGTTTTTGAAAAAAGGTTATACGTTTGATTTTCAGGATTAAAGGACGTGCATCCTGCAGGAAGAGTTTTAAGGTACATAAGATTTTAACAATGGCTTCAATTTATATTTTAGAAGTATTATATTTTATAAAAAGTATATGAATATTGAACATAATTATCATGTACATAAATACGATACCAGAAGCAGCCATGACCTCAATGTCTCAGGTTGTACCACATCTTTATATCAAAACAATGTTTAAATGTGGGCATAAATTATATAATAGGTTGCTGGAAAATATAAAAAGGTTACACACACTTAATAACTTTAAAAAAGAGCTGAAATCAATATTTTGCAAAATGCTTTTCATACCACAGAAGAATACTTACAGGCAACATTGTAGTAGCTGTGTGTATTGGGAACTGGGGTAAATAACTATAATTACCCATTTGTTCATAATTTTATATATTGTTTTAATCATGTGGTGGCCTTTGACTGTGAAATGTTCATGTCAGAACTGTGCATTTTATTTGTTTGCTGGCATGATACATACACTGTTGTGACTTTCCAGTGTTATAATGTGACTCTATGAAAGCAAATAAATACTGATACTAATACCAAAACACGTCATAAATCACACAAATGTTAGCCCAACAACCCACATATAACAACGCAAATACACAAGCCACTTAACAGATTCTATTTGCTCATAAACACGAACTCAACCTGAAAATTTACCTACTACTGATTTCTATTAGCTTCCTCATGGTGAGTGTGTGAACATACTTCCAGAATCCTGGTCAGTATCCATGAAGCTTGAAGCCAAATCCATTAACTTTTGGCACCGGAGTTTTACATTTAAATTTTAGCACATCCTGTATGTAAAATGTGAATAATACAGGAACCAAAAAAGGTAGCATTATGAAATAAATGGCATTTTGAAGAGAAAAACAGAGAGTGTGCAGCATGTTTAAAATACTCGGTACTTATATTTGGTGAAAAAAATTTATAAAATGCAACATCTGGAGGGTAGTGGTATGCCTGTCCTGTATATAGGACGCACGGGTCTTAACCCTTTAAACGCCAAGTTAAATCCCATCTGCCCCTTGCTGGCATTATTAGGAGCTCACCCTATTCTCCATGTTAGCAGGATAAGAGTTAAAGGTTAATCCAGAGAACAGTACTAATAAAAACTGTCATTAATGAAACATGACATCACACTCAAGTGGACAGTGCTCCTGCTTTGTATTCAATATTATTTATTTATTTAGTAAGACCTATAATTTACTGTCAAATGCAAACAATATTTGCTTCTATGCAGATACTTTAAGTTCCCATGTGGTAACCACATACGAGAATATTTATGAATGTCACCAACTGTAAAAAACTCATGTTCATACCTGGTCATACTGTTTCTCCTGCTGCCTCCTAATTAAATCTCGTAAGCTGCAGTCAGCAACTTCAACCATCAATTTGAATTTATAAAATGAATGCACTTTACTGGCACAAACCTCGCATATATGATTGGGCAACCCATCCCCTGCATACATCTGTGAATACAAAAAAATAGCATTGTATAATCAACTGCTGCCTTAAACTACAGAAGGCCTCATCATACATGTCAAAAATTATGAAATCTCACTACATATATTGTAATGTAGCTTAACTGACCAGTCTGGCATACTTCAGTTGCAGAATCTGAGGGCACAATCCTTTATATACTGTCACTTCCTGCTCTCAAGATATTTCACCAATGTAAACCATTTTACTTTTAATTTTTTTATAAGTTTGATCTAATCACAATACTTCTTTCCATTGAATAAAACTTGCTTGCGATGTGATACCAAATGGTGTTTGAATCCTTAAAACTTGTACATATGTTTTATAACCCTGAAAAATGTATAATTTTTATAGGAGAAACCTGTTTAAAAAGCATGACGATTTTGACACTAACAACTCATAGTCCGAATGTAATCTTTCAGATGGAACATGAGTGGCTGAAATGAGTACAAAAGTTCAAGAGAATTTATGAAAATAACCAAAGATGGTATACTGTTATGTATGATGATAATGATAATACACTTCAAGGCTCAAAATTAAAAGTTAAAATTGGTAAACTAAACTTTAAAAAAACTTATAGTTGTTGATTATCCTTGCTTGTTAACCCTTTACGTCGGAACGGGAAAACACTATCCCAGTATTTAAACACCCTTAACAGCCAAATGGGAAAACAATGGTCTGCAATGCCATGTCATTTTTAAAATTTCCTGCATTTATAATTACATGTCTTCTTTTCACATTATTTGTCTGTTTTGTTGAAGACAGACATAAGCACAAACCTATATTTCAAAAGAGTCAGGAAGAAATTCTTACAGGTGAATAAGGGACATTTGCCTCTGGTCCCATATTGCATTGAACATAGAAAAACGTCTGTGTGCATTTCTTTCCTCTCCCTCTGATTGCATATGAACTCATTCACCAGAACACCCAGATAAGCCAGCACTACCACGAAACCCACACATCATTATGAGAGCGAAACCTAAACAACATCAGAAATACAATGACATATACAGTCACCTCCAAATTTTATAGCACAGGGTCTTCACTCACAAAAGAAGCTACTTGATAAGAATAAATCTAGAAAATGAAATTTAGAGTGAAAAATGAACAACATAAAAAAGACCTTCAACTAATCTTCGTAAAAACATGTGGATTTTCTTGAAACTTGCGGAACTGGTAGATGGATTCATTCTTAAACACGTACTTTTTATTTTAAGTTTTTATCTATAACAATGTATGAAATACAGTGGGTAACATCAGTAGGTGCAACAATGGGCATTTAAACCAAAGGACCCCAACCGCCAGTGGCTACTTTCGGATTTAAATCCCTCATACTCTAAAGGTTAAGAAGCTATTCATTTGGTCAACAAGCACAGAATTAACAGAGGCAAAATTTAAAGAAACTGTTGTGCCTGCAACCAATTTTCAATGACACTGACATCACGATTTAGAACTATTACTATCTAATCCTCACTCTTTGACTGCCATAGCTGCCCTGATAATACAAGTTCATCACTTAAAATATTTGTCAGGGACCGTGCAACAGTCGTTTCTTCCATAATGTGTAAAGGGGTTGTACATGATGATACAACACAAGAAGTTGTATCTGGTAATAAGCTGAATTACATATCAATATGTGACATCAATGTGGGGAGATATAAGCAATTTGTATATTTTATTTCTTAGTGGAACTTCTGACTTATGAATTTTAGGAAGACACACTTTCTTCCTTACTTAGTTACTCCATGGAGCAAACTCCTGCTTGAGAAGCTAACCAGTTCTCAGCTAGTCAAGAAATTCCCCACATTTTATGGAACCTGGAGGTTCATTACCATGTTCACAGGTGCCTGCCACCTGTCCCTATCCTCAGCCAGCTTGATCCAGTCCATGCCCCCACATCCCATTTCCTGAAGATCAATCTTAATATTATTCTCCCATCTATGCCTGTGCCTTCCAAGTGGCCTCTTTCCTTCTGGTTTCCCCAAAAAAACCCTGTATATGCCTCTCCTCTCCCCCAAATGCACTACATGCCCCGCTCATCTCATTCTTCTCAATTTAATCACCCGAACAATACTGGGTGAGGGGTACAAATCATTAAGCTAATCATTATGTAGTTTTCTCCGCTCCCATTTTACCTCGTCCCTCTTAGGCCCAAATATTCTCTTCAACACCCTATTCTCAAACACCCTCAGCCTATGTTCCTCCCTCAGTGTGAGCAACAGTTTCACACTCATATAAAATAAAAGGCAAAATTATAGTTCTGTATATCTTAACCTTTAAATTTTTGGATAACAAACTGGAAGACAAATGATTCTGCACTAAATGATAGCAAGCATTCCCTGACTTCAGTCTGTTCTTAATTTCTTCCTGAATAGAAGTTTGAGTTGTTAAGGTTGTTCCCAAATATTTAAACTCTTCCACCCTTTCAAAGGAACTATTACCACTCTTCATACTGCGACTTCATCCGATATCCTGATCTCGAGACCAGCCAGCCACTGAAATGAAGCCCCCAAACCTAAACTCAGCAGATTTATTTTTGTATCTTGGGTACCTGTCACTAAAATAAAACCTGAAAGCCTAACCTTGCCGGAACAGTTTGTTTTAAATGTATGCTTATACCAAGAAAGTTAGGGTTTCAAGTATCCTTTAACTGACACAATCGCAATAACTCACACTTCCGCAAACTATAACAAAACATATTTATGACATTGGGGTTTGGGTTTGCTGTATCCTTTCACATCACTCGGGGGAGGTTAAGGTGTGCAAACGAGTGCGCCCATATCTGACGACTTCCCGCGTATGACATTGCACACGTACAGGAACTAACACTCTAACTCACTAGCCTAAGATTACGCAGAACCTAACTCACCCTCTCAACCCGGGCAGGTCCTGCTTGGAGTGTAACTTCCTCGCCATAAAACACAGAGCGTACATTAACGACCGAGTGTTTCTAGGAGTTCGTGCAAGTACATATCTTTACATGCAAAAACTGGCTCCGCTATTTTCGGGTAGTTCCAGCAATTCACAGTTAAAATAACCAATACATACGTGTTACTCCAAACTAACCTGCGTGCAAGGTGACAGAATCTTGATTTTGGCAGGCAAGTCCTCACTTCCACCAAACAGCGGAAGCAGAGAGTTCTGTGCTCTAGTACACAGTCGGCACATATTATTCACGTTAAAATCCATTTCAATAATATTCAATACGTATAACAGTTAACAAATTTCTACTGAATGTCGAATACGGAAAAGTATTAATTTCTGTTTCAACACTTCCCTCTGCATATTTCTTCATTCAGCGGTATTTCACGCGGGCCTGCTTTCCAGTCTGGGACAACATGCACATGTAATCACATTGCGCCCTTTCTTGTGCATGGCTTTCTCACGGAATCATACGCTTCTGTCGTCTGCGAAACATGACTCCAGCCCACTCCGTGCTCCAGCCAATGTCCCCTAACACGGATCGTCTATTATGTAAGCGAACATTGGAAACTCGGCTCAACGTTATTGGCTGGACAATGGAGACCTGTCGTGACGTCATTATACAGCAACTAAACCGTACTTCAACCGCTATTCTGTGCGTAAATTCAGGCTTTCGCGCGGCGTATAAATGAGGCCGTAGCTCTGCTGGGATGTAACGCAGCGTTGATTGGTAGATTTGGAAGAGACCCTGTAAAATGGGACCGACGGGCTATCCCGAAACGTTGATAACTACCAATCAACGCGTCGTAACATCACAGAAGAGCCAAGACCACATATCTGTTCTGTTGGCAGATGCAATGCACTATGTGGCGCCCACTATGCCCATGGGGTACTAATATACTAGGAGAGAGAGTCAGTCGGTAAGAATCGGGCACTATTCCATCTTCACTACATTCCCCCCTCACACCAATTCATACTGAACCAATGAATAAATATGCAGTTCAATGCTATCTTCATTCTTCTGGAATATTGTGCTTTGTCACTGGACACCTGTTGCCCAATGTTTTAAGACCCTGTGGTGACCTCATCTTCAAGGGTCAGATGTTTGAAGCAGAATTCTTCACAAAATCAACAAACATTTGATATCAGTGGGTTGGGATACATGTACCTGCCTGACAAGACACAAACCAGCTGCTTTTGGTTTCTGAGCTCAATTCCTGCAAAGTGCACCACTGTGGGAGTGAAGAACTTTCATTTGATTGTTATTGTTATAAGCAGTAATGTGATCATAGCACTGAGCCATTACAGATTATGAAAAGCATGTATTTACTATGTGAACCATAATACTTCTTAAATTACACTATACAGAATACATATCACATACATTACTGCTAAAGTGTACTATTAACCCTTTGGGATTTGTAATGTTTATCACGAGTTTAAATAGTCAGGTCCGATTTAAATGTCGGTACAATCTCTAGTATTGGTATGGTTACACAATGAGCTAATTTACAGAAAAACCTTTGAATTTAAATTAAAAATATTAATGTGTATTATATCTAGAGTATCTGACATGCATTCTAGGGTTTGAAGTTTTTCAATGTGTGGTATCGTTTGAAACACGTTCCCACGTGAAGACCTGGTTTACGATCACGTTTCACAAATGTATGTTGTTTCCTTCCTTCCACCTGGCACATTTCGTTTGGAGCACACTATGTAATCTTCGTGTTTTTTCTCTGGATGTGGGATAATCACATGCAGCATTCCATTCAGTCTCTGCTGGTTGTCAGACGTGGAAGTTCTTCCTCTTGTGGATGCACCACCACCTTGACAAAAATCCCCAACAAGGGCCATGACTAGCTCCCTCCTGAACTTTATGTGGCTCATTGGATTTGAATTGCTATTCTTGCAACTTTCCACATACAGAATGTACGCATTGATGATTGAAACCTCCAAACCCCAGAAGAATAATTTTCTCCACCATTTCAGTGTCCTTTGAAGGAAACAGTATGTTGCACAATACTGATCAGCAGTATCTACTCCGCCCATGTTCTTCATGTAGTTTGCAATAACACTTGGTTTCTCCATTTCTTCTTCTTTTCTGCCTCTTACTTTCCTCCTGACAGGCTCTGATTTGGATGTACTCCAAGTGCTTAGCATTGTCACCAAACATTTGTCGTGCCAAGCCAGTAGTAGGATGTTTTCATTATTTCTGTATACTACCTTTCCACCTTTTTTTAGCTTTGGTTTTTTCATGACAGCAGGAATAACTTTCGTGTTATTCATGACAGTTCCAGTGAGGTGGCATCTGACTTTACTTAGTTCACTGGCAAGTGTTGGGCTTGTATAAAATCGGTCAGCAAAAATGTGGTAACCGCTGATGTCAGGTCATGTCTGTCTGATATTACGGGAAAGATGAAGAACAATTCGGGATGTAAAAGGAAGGTCTGGTTTGATAAGGCTCTCTGTGGAGATTTTGCCATGGTAGGGGATGAAGGTGCAGACATAGCTGGTGGCAGAGTCTGCCAGAACATAGACACGGATTCCCCATTTAGTTGGTTTTTTTGGGTTGTAAGTGATGAATGAAATTTTTCCTTTGAAACCAACCACAGACTCATCAACTGATAGGTTCTGGCCAGGAATAAAATGCTCTCTGAACCTTGCATCTATGTATTTGAGGAAGTTACTCACTTTTTGTGTCCTGGTTCTCAAACTGTGGTCAGAAGTGGAAACTGTCTCCAAATGCAGCATCCAAAATATCTGAAGAAAGCGTTTCCTTGTAAATACTTCACCAAAAAAAGGAACTCTGCATACAAACTGTTGTGACCAATAGTCTTTCACATAAGGTAAATGAATAACTTCCATGTTGATAATAAACCCCAAAAATGCCAACATCTCTTCTTCTACAACATCATACCATTCATGCCATACTGAGAAACGAAAAACAGTCTTATTGGCAATTTTTTCTTTGGCGTAGGCATTTGTCTTGGCAGTGATTTTCTTGATCATTTCTGAGGTAAGAAACAACATAAAAAACTGAAGTGGGGTCACACAGTGTACTGGAATTTGTGGGCCACTGGTTTTTTGTCCCCATGAATGATTTAGCCTGGGGGGATCACTGTCTTTTAGTGTCACATTTTTGTAGCTATTCCTTGCTTGTGCGGTTGCTTTACCTTGTGTAATAATATCGCCAGTACCACTGACATCCAAATGCGCATGATCATGTTCACAATCAGCACCATTACTTTCTGTATCTTCTCCACTGCCATCATCGCCTCCAGCACAAACACTTCCACCACCAACGGCAACATTTGTTTCATTGTCACTGTCACTTTTTATCACATGTCTCTCTGTCCTTTCCACACCAATATCCTCTTCAGAATCTTCTGAGTCCACTGACAATGTTCTGACACTAATTCTTGATTTCTTACATGATGGTTCAGCCCGAGATACCTGGTTTACACCATTATCTTCCTCGCTTGATAAATCATGAAATTATTCATCCAAATCAGATAATCTTCATCATCGCCACTGTGTTCCAATTCTCTCCTTACAGCATCTTCATCCATTGGAAATTTATTATATTTACCATAGAAAGAACCACAATGTATAATGCTAAAAACACTTCCACCGCCCACATGCAAACAGCTGCACAAATCCAGCTGATAATGGCGGCGAAGGTCACATATGACGTTCCCTTTATTACGACGTTATAAACTGGCATCAGCGTGACACCTTCATTTGCCTAAGGGAAAGAGCAACTCAACCTCCAAGGAGTTCATACAGCACATAATAGATGGCATGAACTTCTTGAACACGACAGAAAGCATAGTGATATAACGTGTCGAGCCGAACTCGACGTTGGACCTCGTGCAAGGGAACACACTGTCGAGCGTAACTCGATGTTGGACCCCAAAGGGTTAAGATATTTCATTGCATACATAGCTATTTCATATGTTACTACAATTCTTAACTAGTTAATGATAGTAGAATAACCGGTTAGTCCACAAAGAAGCTATTCTATACCAGTTACAGTGTCAGATGAAAAGAAAATTAAACATTTTAAATATCTGGCTTTTGTAACTCTGCAAAGTAGCCATTCCAAACTGCCTAAGCATAAAATAGCAATTCTTGCACCATCATGTCCACATTTTAACTGCATCTATGGTACCTTTATTCTTCTCCTGAATATCCCAAGGTTTAGGTTACTGAGCTTGTTCCAGTCTTTGAAAATGAATTTCATCCCCCCCCATCTTATTCTAGGTCTCCCTGATCTCTCCTGCACATTGGTTCGTATTTTAGGGCTTACTGTGGTAGTCCAGTGTTTCTCATTCTTTCTACACATTTTTACCAGTCACTTTGGTATTCTTCAATTTCTTAAACTATATTTTTTATTTGGCTTGCTGCAATTTCTGTGTTTCTTTGTATAGCACTGTCAATCCACACAGTGCTTTTCAAAGTGTCATTTAATATTTAATATAATATATACATATATATATATATATATATGTACATTAAATTTAATTTAGTATTTAATCTTGCAACATTTAAACTGATATCATAAAGTCCTATTCCTATGCAACATAACTGAACCTACAAACATCATCGTAGTTTTTCCTTACCAATGGCAATGTCCACTAATCCAATGCAAAATAGGCATTGCATACTTATGCAGTAAAAAGGAGTTGTAGACTAATGTACTGTGGAAAGGTACAAAGAAGTAAAGGACATGAGAATCACGAGGGTGCACGAAACACGCATTTTGGATGGAAGACTCTTTGGTTATATGTGTTTTAGCATACATGGTGCCAAAACTATGCAAAACTATCAATTCCAATTCCTGCATTAAAACTGAGCATTAAGATTCTGAGATATCTAGTCTATACAAACCCCATCCCATCAAAAGTGACATAATCAACCCCTAACGTTATGGAAAATATCCTAACAAAACCCAATGTGCAATGGCATTGTCCACTAATCCTGTGTAAAGACCATACTGTATAACTGTACAGTATACAAGGTTTTGAATATTCATGCAAATGTGCAGGTGTGGGGAGAAGTGAAGGACATGAACACTTGAACTACAATTCATTAAAATGTGCAGAAGTTTTGGATGGAAAAGCAGTTTGTCAAATTTGTTTCCAATATGAGCCTATGAAGCACAAAATATATGTAATGAAAAATCAGTGTCAGTGTTCATGCTGCCTCCGAGGATGAGAAGACACATTATGTATGGATTTATTGTCTTATATTTTCCCATGTTTTTCCTAGATATGGTTCATTTACAGTTAGACATCATTTAGCACACTTAACAGCCAGGACTGTAATTCATAACTTTAATTCCATATTGCTGGAAAATTAAAACAGAGTTATTCCACAAGTTTTCTTAAAGTATGACATTCTGAAATGGGTAACAGTTTTGTATTGCACAATTTTCACCAGTGAATTGAATTTTCTAAAGCCAAATGATGACTTCTTTTAATAATTACACATTTCTCAATCTTGGGTAACTGCACTCTTGTCTGTGTGTTTCACACTGTAGGTGTATATGTTACAGTAAATATACACAATTCTTCATACAGTTACCAGTGATTATATACCATTACCATGCTGTTTTGGTATACACAATTAAAATAAGAAATTATTAACAACTGCATATAATCTCATGATATCTGAAAAAGTTACAGTAAATTGTTAAGCAGAGATTATCTTACTCGCAGTTCAATGAAAACTAACAATGGGGCCATTATGTTATATGTGACTGAACCCTGACTTCCTGATAACATACCTCCTGGAATGTGATACCAAGTCCTCTGGTAGATACACAGAAATCATGCCCCCAAAGACAGTTGCTGCAAGAACCTCGAAATCTCTTTCCTGTCTTGTTCACTGCATTCATTATCAACAGTAAACACAAATAAATACAATCACAATAACAGTAACTACTGGATTATTCACTTTTATTATACTATACATCATAATTATTTCATGGGTAGAAGGTATCCTTCTTGAATTACTTTTACCATCACACAAATTCAAAGGGTTGCCACAATTCACTAAGTAATACCAACAAATGCATTAAATGTTAAAATTATATTGTTACATACAATCCATCCATTTAGTGCATTTGTTGGTATTACTTAATGCAGTATTTCTTAATCCATGGACATGAATGATATCAAGGTTACCATACGGTTAATGGTTGAAATGTGTGTGATGCCCAAAAACTAGTTGACAAGTATTGTTACAGTTATGATGGAAAAATTAGAGAAAACCCTACATTTAAATATGTACAGTAATTTAGGTCTGTATTATTATACACTTCTGGAGTACCATTCCAAGAGTATTTTAGTTCATTATTATAACATTAACCTAACAAAAACACTAGTTGTCATCAACCCACCCATCACAAACAGAACTCAGCAGTATGGTAATATTCTTCACTCATTGATGTTTATGGTTGATAAATGATTTAAATATTCTGCGTATGTTTAAATGATTATGATGATGATGATAATGGGAACAATGAATGAACTATGGCACGACTCAGATCCAGAACATTAATCAAAATCCAGTTGCAATGCAGGAGACCCATGTACTAGCCACAATACAAAACATTGTACTATTTACAAGTGTTTCATGACCTTTGAAAGGTGAGGTAAACAGTACCCACACCCTACCTCATGGCATACATGGTGGCGAATCTCTGTACTTCCTGTTCTAGAAACATTTAAACTGTTTGCACCAATTCAGTTGGTTCCTATTAATTCTTTTCCACAAGACCAAAACTGTTTCACTGTGCAATCATGTACTCAAATAATGCAACAGCCATGCTTCAAATGTCAATTCCTGGAACAAAACAGGTACTTCTGAACTTTTTTCTGTAACAGCAGAGTCATTGATCAGTTACATACTGGTTAAACCCACTGTACAGATTTATGTCATTGGCTCTTGCGAAATGTGTAGTTTGGCAGTCCTATTAAAATATAAATTCTAATTTTAACACTGGATAAACTGTGTATCATGTTCATTTCACTTTTTATCGACCAGAAATTACGCACCTTCCTATGTATGCTAGATCACATATGAATTATTGCTCCAACAGGTTTTGGTGTTCACTAACACCATCTTCAGGGAGCCCTGTTTAACTGTATGTCCTTTGAAACACATCAAGTGATTACAAGCACTTATTGGCTACACATTATGGGATCACAGTTTTCCACACAGAATGCACAACTATGAATATTCTGTAAACTTTCAACTATTTTAATAGACATACATATAAGTGGACAGGCTTTAATGACAAAGTTGTGCATTGTGCGTGTGTGGAAAACTGTGATCTTATAATGTATGGCCAAGTAAGTGCTTGAAATCATTTGATGTGTTCCAAAAAACTTACAGTTAAATGGGGTTCCCTGAAGATTGTGTCAATGAAAACTGAAATGTGTTGGAGCAATAATTAATATGTGATCTAGTATACATAAGATGGTGCAGTGTTGGTCAATAAAGGGTGACATACCCCAATGTTTACTTTTTAACATCTGACTTTTCTGACTTGAATATCCTCTCTCTTGTGTTCTGCATATGTGCTCTTAGGTGCCTTGACAGCTTGTTACTTAGTCATATAGGAAAACTGCCTTTTATTGGTAATTTCTTTTGTAGTCAGAGACTAAGCAAATAGGGATGAGCACTTGAACACACACAACAATAACCTTGTGTAGAACAATGCAGTCAACACCACAATACAAATTCATCAGAATAGTTCATCCCAGTCTGCATGAAACAGTTAGTACAACAGATCCACCAATCAGTGAGGGCCTTCACCATTCCAAAATGCAACCTCAGCACTTCATAATTCAAAATACAGTAAGACAGTTGTGCCTCAAGAAGAATATTAATTAATAAGTGTGGTCAACAGCCATATCTAGTCCCACAGCTTACTAAAGGGAGGTTCTCTGTTACATTACATTTAAAATAATGAAAAGTAGTGTGTATGGTTTCTGTTCTGGCAACAGTCCTCTCCCACACTACTCACCACCCATCCCGTTTCTACAGTTTACTTTGCCTCTTAATCACCATGAAATAACTTTTACTGTAGACATGATTCTAAACTCATAAAAAAGTAAGTTATGAAGATGTTGTTTGTTGTAAGCACCTATAATTACCGTATTCTCAACAAACCTGGCATCGGCCATCCAATAAAGGAATTGTTCATATAGTATAAGCACCCAAGCAGCAGACTGTGGTACTCCACGCATACATAAAACGATGATGGTGAGCAGAGGAAAACTACAATTTAATATTACAAGGTAGTTATTACTCACCATCAACACAACTGAGTGGCAACTACAATTTAATATTACAAGGTAGTTGTCACTCACCATCACCAAAACTGAGTGAAAACTACTACAAACATAATGGGATGTCCAAGATGAACACTACAATTTAATACTGAATAAAATCATTAACGACATTAATGACCATACAGTAAGAGTGAAATAAATACTGAACTTCAGACATGACCTAAATACTAGTAAGTATTTACCGTTTACACAGTGCATTCTTTCTCATGTTTATTTACTAAATGAAACACTGAAACACCTACATACAACAATAGTGTTTGTTACTCAATCCATTGGCCTACAAGTTGTAAAGACAGTTCATTTATTTCCAATTGAACCCTTTAATATTCATCAGGCAGTAAAGAAACATATGGCCATAAAGTATCTGAACAAGTGTTCATACTGAAGTATAAACAGTTACACAGCTCTTAGACTAAGATCATCACAAATATGCTAAGACATACCTCATTTGCCACCTCTGTTTTCATGATGGTCTGTACAAATGCTTAAACCATTCCACTCCAACTAATTTTCAATCCGTGGGGGTACTAGGTGACATGCTGCATTTTCTGATATATTACAAAAATTTTTGGTTAAATCATCATTAGAAAAGCAGGGGATAACCTTATACTCATGCACAAAATTATATAAATTCTGCAATACAGGCATTTCCCTGAAAACTGAAGACTGTGAAGGGAGTTGTCTTACATTCAGGTAAATATGGTAAACAAACAGTTTTATAGAAGACACCTTGTCTCCTTTTTTTTTTTAAATTCTGTCTTTTTTAAGAAATTGCAGATGTTTTGATACTCATGTCAATGCACTTTGTGAAGGTGGCATTACTAAGCTCATTATTCTAACCACCAGGACGTGGCTGAAATTTGGCAAGATAGAAAATGCCTTTTATTGCTTTAGTTTACATAATAACAGCAAAGATGGCAGTCTGTTATTTACAATACATGGCAGAGGGAGAGAATGAAACACTACGCCTAAGGTTTACGATAAACTTATCTTGCTTGTTTCACGAACAGTCCTAAAAGTATTATAAACTATGCACTACATCTGGTATACACCTGTACTATGATCTGTGCTGATGGCATAATCAGTGTGGTTGTGAATTATGAATTCAGTGCTCTTGAATGAGCAAAACTTGTGGAAGGCACCACACCAAGGTGAAAAATATATTTTTCAGTGTATGATAAAATACTGTAGCCATCCAATCCATGTGACATCAGCCTTATAAACTGTGGAATGTCAATGAACATAAAAGAATTAAATGTGTCATTCCTGCACCTTTCTGTACAGTATACTTACAAAGTCATGCTACTGAAAATAACTGTCTGCCAGCAAGATTTTGGCACATTCACACCTAAAAGATGGAAAGGACTATAACACGGATGCTCAGTAATATAATATACACATTATTACCTTGTTGGCAACAGTCTCTCTATTAATGGACTGGTGGAAGCAAGGACGATATCTGTAACCTCATTTGATACAGTGCATTACTTTCTGTTGGCATGCTTTGTATAATTCACATAATTTTAGCCTTGCCATGTTTTCTCTGTAATATGTAGAAAGATGCTTCAGGCAATTATTCCTGGTGTTATATGGAGTGAGGAATGCTGTTTCAGCACCAGCCATAATCTCAATCATTACGGGGTCACAGTCACATTTAACATAAGATTATCATACTGTACACATTCAAGCTGCTTGCTGCCTGAAATTATTTCCTGTACTGACTATGCAAAACTGTGCTCATCTTAAATCAGCAGATGTTGTTTTCCGTATGCATTCACTGTTGTTCCACATGGCAGCAACACTGTGTATAATGTGCCATAACTGTTCATCTTGTGTCTGAGATTTCTCCTAATAAAGCACCTCCTTGATATATCCCTACAAGAAAAATTCATGGCATGCCAAGCCTGTTGAACTGTGTGGCCAGCCATGTGGAGCTACACAACCAATGCAATAGTTCTGATAATACCCATTCAAGTACACTGTAAGCTCTCAACTGGTATTAGGGAAAGTACCGTCATGTTACAATCACATATTTTATCTGGCCTGGATAAGAACATCTTTCAAAAGATGTGGTAGCTCATTCTGTGAGAAATGCAGGTGGTAATCTGATGCAAAACATCCTTCATGAAAAAATTGCCCAGTCAGTAGGTCCTTGATAAGAACAAACCACACATTCACACAACACTGACGCTGGAAGCTACCTGCAATGTAATGGCAAGGAATGTTGGGGAACCATGAATGGGTGTTGTGGCAGTTGGTTATCCCCCATCTCATGAAAACTGGGCATCATTACAAAACCAACAGTTTCACAAACTAATGCTGTTCCATATTCCAACAAGTCTATTCAAGCTGCATAACCCATAAGGTGCAGAGCTAGCACATTTGGACAGTGGTATGGGTTCACACCTTCCTGATGTAGGGTCTTTCATATTGGCATTCAAGGTATGTCTACTTTCATGAGCAATGCAGCATGCTTGCTCATTTATTGCATTAAACCTATGGCAACATCTACTTTTGGTCATGCTTGCACAATTTTAAGCTATGCTCTCTGTACTTGTGTTTAATGATCCCATGTCTCACAACTATTGAACACTGTTCTGTTTGGGTGGTAATGGTTGGGAAACTGACACCCATATTATTCAACAACTGCTGAGAGAACAGAATAGAATACAAGAAGGGTGGACCCATTACTGACCCATGCACTTTGAACATCCTTGATCTTTTGTGCAGCCCTTACAAGCATGCACTTACCAGCCCTGCACTCTGAACACAGTGCAGGGCTGCTAACAGAGATTTCCTCTAAGTCACCTGGTTTCAAAAAATGTCATCCCACGTGCCTGAATCTTAATGTAGCCAAAGCCACACAAGCACAAAGAACACATGTGACTGTTTCAGATGCTTGTTTGCACCTGCCCCACTCAGGACCATTTACTAGCCCCGGTTTATTTAGATGTCTGTTTTAAGTGGCAGTGTCCTGTTAACAGTCCAGTCATTATTTGTAGCTGGTTTCTCGAGTAACTGTCCAACTTGTCTAGCATAGGGTCTTTTAAGAAAGCCCTTAGCTTATTTTGTCCATGAATGGACTGTCAATACTCCTCATGTTTCAATAACTGCTGATAAATTCTCATCACAGAATCCATACACAAAATGAATGTCGGCATATTTCATTTGTGGGCTGTTCATTTATCGTCACTGACCAAATGGTCATATCTTATGAACAATCAAACAAAGAAGTAACAACTTTCTTTACATAACTTAACTACCTTCCAATACGCATGTGTGTACACAGGGAATGGACAACTCTACTTTTTCAACATTGGTAAGGAAAATTTGCTAGAACAGGCAGTAACTTCATAATGATTGCGATTGAAACCCATGCTGAAGTAACATCCTTCACTCAAGACAATATACTGAATAACCATGTGAAGTTTGGGAAATCTTGTAAAGGGAATTCTGTACAATAATCTACACATAAATGGGTACTACACATGACACAAAAATCCCTGAACTGCACTGTTAATTTCTGAATTGATAAAAAAAAAAAGTATAGTTGTCCTTATCCATGCCATGAAGGCATATGGAGAAGCAAAGGCATAGTTCCACTTGTTGTAAACCTCAGCACTAGATGGAAGCGCACAATGATCAACTTCACACCCCGGCCATTTTACCCCAGTACCTCTTGAATAGGCCGCATGGGCCCCCAAGCTGGACTGGATGTACTGGAGAAAACTCTTGTCCCTGCCAGGATTGAACCCCAAACTGTGAAGCCTGCAGCCTAGTCACTATACTGACTTTGCTATCCCAGTTCTTATATATGAATTGGGATCAAATCAAATACCAGACAGACATATAACTCCAGCTGTTACCTTCTGGAAGGAGGCACAGATTAATTCCCTGCAAGAGGAACAGCTAACTTTCCTATAAAAGATACATGTGGATTATCGACCATAGGAACGGCTGACTTCTCTGTAAGAGGTAAAGATGCCTTGTCAGGCAGATTGTTTGCCTTCTCCAAAACAGATAAAGCTGTCTTTTGTACCAGAGGGACTGCTGACTTTTCTATATAGGGGATACCCACCTTCTCTGTATATGGAATAGAAAATTTGTCTGCATAAGACACAATCCACTTATCAGGGTATGGGACAGCTGGCTTCTCTGGATATGGGTTAACCAACTTGTCTTGATATGGGTTAGCCAACTTGTCTGCATATGGAACAGTAGACTTATCTGTGTAGCAGACAGCTGACTTCTCTGTGTATGGAACAGATAACTTCCCTGGATTTGGGACTGTTAATTTCTCTGGATGTGGAACAGCAGATTTACCTGCATAGGAGGTTGCTGACTTCTCTGGGTATGAAATGGCTGATTTCTCCAGGTATGGTATAGCCAACTTCTCTGAAAATTCAATAAAAGTCTTCTCTGTAAGAGATACAGCTGACTTATCTTGAAGAGGTATAGATGACTTCTCTGCATGAGGTATAGCTGGCATTTCTGACAGAAGACCAGAGGATATTTCCCTACGATGACCCTTTTCATGACCTTGCAGATGCTGCTTGATACTAAACGTCTTTTTGCACACAGAACACTCATATGGCTGGTTGTTTGTGTGTAATCTCGCATGCTGTGACAGGTAGTATTTGCTTCTGAAACCCTTGTTACAAATAGGACAGTGATGGCGCTGAATGCCAGTGTGAATCTTTAAATGCCTTGCCAGATGACTCCTTAAAGGAAAATGTTTAAAGCATACTGAACACTTATGTAATTTATCCCTTGTATGAAGCCTCATATGGACCAACATTGTGTCCCTTCTAGCAAATGTTTTATTGCACATAACACATTCATGCTGTTTCTCTTTTATATGGGTCTTGGAGTGTATCTCAAGGTTTCGCTGACACTTAAACATTTTATTACACATGGAGCACTGATGTGGTTTCTCATCTGAATGTACAAGACTGTGTCTATTCAAGTGGAACTTCTGAGTGAAACACTTTAAACAAATGGGACATTTATATAAGTTGTCTCCTGTGTGTAATTTCATATGAAGGCGCATACTATCCTGCCTTGAAAACAGTTTGTCACACAGTGGACACTTGTGACGTTTGTCACTGTAGTGAATTTCAGTGTGGATGTTCAGCTCAGAAATGCTCTTAAATGACTTGCTACATATGTAACATGGATACGGTCTCTCCTGGGAATGCACAGTGACATGTCGATTCAAATGGAATTTCTGAGGAAAACATTTCAAACAAACAGGGCACTGAAACAGTTTGTCGCTGGAATGCAGCCTCATATGAAGAAGCATGGTGTCACGTCTAGAAAATGTCTTCTGACAGACTGTGCATTCATGACGAATAGTAGAGGAATGACAGTTCTTAATGTGTATATGAAGGTCACCTTTCTTCTTGAATGACTTCTTGCACACCATACAATGATGAGGTCTCTCAATGGTATGTACTGTCATATGGCGGTTTAAGAGACCTTTCCGTGTGAAACATTTCATACACACCGGACACTGATGTAGTTCACTCCCTGTATGAAATGCCACATGTCTTTGCATTAAATGAACATCAGGAAATGATTTTTGGCAAATAGGACACTTATACAGCTCTTCACTATGAGACATTAAATGTATATCCAATTCAAGTTTTCTATTAAAAGATTCTTTACATATTGTACAACCTACTGGAAACTTTGGAGAATTCTTTTTCACATTCTTTAACTTATGTAATCTGTATGACGAAATATCATCAAACCCTAATACCATCCCTATAGCTTCACTCACTTCACCATAATGCATATCTCTTGTGTAGTCTGTACTAGTGGCAACACTTCTCTGTGTGGTTTCACCCAGAAAACTGTTCTGAATATGTGAAGGTAAATCTACATGTTTCTGATAAATATTAGCACTAGAATTCATCAAACCCACCTCTTCCATGTTTAATGTACCCCCTGTCCTCACAATCTATATATACAGTTCCTTATTTCCTAGTGTGAGTAAATTTTATAAAACTGACATTGCTATGACATAATAAAATAAAAGCATACGGCAATCAGAAATGTTTGCTATGCTGTTATTACCACCGTTTCTGTGTCTGTCTCTTGATACCTGAAAGTAAAAACACACAACCCTTAAAAAATGAATTCTTAAACATACTTTACACTTAAAATAAACAAATACATAATCTCTAGAACATTACAAGCTCATCCAATAACATGTTAATGGAGACACAGGTCTAGCTCTATACATTTTCAACCTTGGTGGCAGAAGGGGATGGATGGTCAATACCCTGCCATGGCCACTTTGCCGCACAGAAAGAGCCTTGGTACACACTGTAGAAGAGGCTGAGTGGGCCCAAGAGATAATCTGGATGGGTGGAGAAAAGAGAAAATATCTTGCTCCCACCAGGGTTCAAACCCTGGACCATCCAGTCCATAGCAAACCCCTGTATTGACTATGTTATTTCGGTCCCAAGTCAAGTATATTACTGCTCAGAATACATCTTACCATTCACATTTTTTCCTTCTACTTTGGACCATACTGTTGTGTTCTAACACTCCTTTCTTTTATTTTTTACACAAGAGAACATTTTTCGAGGATTTAGGAAGCACTTGACTTTCACCTGGTGATAATACTACATTCTTCCACACAGTCTTCACAAGATATGTGAATAACTATGATATATTTACATGTATGGCAAGGCTTATAAATTCCACAATAATTTTTCAGGACAGCAACCCAGGATAAATTAGTTTATGGCCATGACAAGAACTAGGTCAGCCACTGGTTCAGTGTTTGGAATTATAAAGATGGGGAAAAAAAAAAGTGTGGCTGGGGGG
>Ga0268261_10000168_pt1 | contig 40653 bp, 13 predicted proteins | sample TergutNc150P1_FD_190353 | JGI IMG/M metagenome (GOLD analysis project Ga0268261, IMG submission 190353) | Nasutitermes corniger P1 segment gut microbial community from laboratory colony in Florida, USA - Nc150 P1 (SPAdes) (version 2) | ecosystem: Host-associated > Arthropoda: Insects >... | reverse complement strand
GACATTAGTAGCCTAAAGGTTAATAATTTAACCCTTATCCTGCTAACGTGGAGAAAATGGTGAGCTCCTAATAATGCCAGCAAATAGCAGATGGGATTTAATTCGGGGTTTTAAGGGTTAACATACATATATATCCTGCATGTTATTTGGGAGCCGTAATTATCAAACTACTGCAGCTTGCTTCTCACAAGACTTTTGTCAAGAAACCGAATTCTTACCGGAACTGAACAAAGCCCTTCTGACCCCAAGAACTCTATTTTTATGTTTACGTACAGGACTTTCTATATTATATCAACCTTTTATAGAAGTTCTTATTTACGAGACTTCACGTCTCACCGGTTGGTGGACGGACGTGTTGAGCCAGTAAGTGCTGCCATCTCTGTCGCCACTTTGTTCGGAACCTCTTGATCGAAAGCGCTTTAGCGCTAGCAAGTGAGTGTACTTACGCAAGGGCGTTTCGTGGTTGAATCATTATTCTTTTTCTCTTTCGTTTCTACTTTTTATTCTTTTTAGTTTCTCTTCTTCATGCCACTTTCTTCCTGGACTGGGTAGCCTATCTGTCGACGCGCCAAATCTGGTTTCTTTCCTTTTTCAACTAAAGCCCTCTAGTGCCGAGTGTCGGTTCTTGCACCCCCCTTCAGATACACAGAAACCCTTGATTCTACCCCCCAGTATTCTTGTCACACTTGCTGGACCAGTTAGGACCTACTGCATTATCTTTTCATAGTTTTTCTGCTTTATTTTACACTATTTTTCAGGTCTCTTATTTCTTTGTTCGTTTTATTGACTTCGCGTTCTGTTCTTCTTTACCTCTTGTTTCCATTCCGCTTTCGCGTAGGATTGTCTGACTTGCTTTATCTATATGTCCGACAACCGTTGTGTTCTATCCTTCTCCATCAATCCCGCCTTGTTCCTTCCAATAGAAGTTTTACTGCACAATTGGACTGGGTGCGTTTAAGAGTTTATTTTGTTCGAGAACTCTTAACGACGTAACAAAAAACTTTGGATTAAGCTCAAAATAGGTCTATATAATATCTTACTCATATGAACTGGTCTGGTTGTTGGAGATGAAGACCGTTAAGGTCAGACCGATGTCTGAAAGCGAAACACAGGCTTCCTTATCCAGAACTGTTTCTTCACATACTCCAACACACCAAAAATCTGCAATGACTGTCTGAAATATCTTACATATTATGTATATGATTCATCGTCTTTCTAAACTATTAAGAATATTAATAAAATGTTTAAAAGAAGAATGATATTTGGTCGTCAAGCCTGAAGAAAACAATCACTTGGAAGACCTAAATTTAGATGGGAGGATACTAATAAAAAGTATTTAAAGACGTAGAGCGTGCGCTATATTCATTTGCCTCGGAATAGGGTCTGTTCTCTGAACACCGGAATGAATGGTCGTGTTTCATGAACCGAGGGTAATTCTTTAACCATCTGAAGGACTGTTAGTTTATCAAGACCCTCTCTGCGCTATGGAGATAGAAGAAGACCTGCACTAAAAAAACGGCTGCCTGGAGGGTTTAAAGAATGTCCCTGCTGCAAGTAAGGACAGTCAGTTTATTGTGTGTCCAACATCATTGTGCAAAATGTCAGGCCTACGAGTACTAATTGACCGTTTAACCATATAAATTAGACAGAAAAATCGGAGGCTGCTTCAACCCGACGATGTTCGACGTCAGTTTCGAGCATGAAAGTTTTCCTGTATTTGAGCACTTCGCGATGGTCACAAGTGTCAGTTAATTTACATCATTTGGTCACCTGTGTTACGTCTCGTCAATCAGGTCTTGCCACACACAGAGCGCACTGTATCTCCGTTACAACCATCAAGCAATTAATGTTCTTACAGGGAATATTCGCCGATTATCGGAACGTAAACTGTGTGGGCAACATCCAGTGTTTCTGAATGCTGAAGCCGGCGATCGGACACAGAGTGCGGTGTTTGAGAGATTAAGTTGAATTACCACGTATATTAGGTGTTGGAAATGGATTTCTAGGCAATAATGATAAGTCGAAATATCACAGTTTTGCCTGTCTCTACATCATGATTGCTCATTAACCTTTCGCTCTTTTCCATTATGAGAATTAAAACTATTCCATCTTACTGTCTCACTTCCCAGCCGTCTCCTGTTTATATTGGTAGAGCAGCAGGTACTAGAAGCTATGTTCAAGCGTTCTTCCGAAAAGTTATAACTATTTATTTTCACAGTTTTTATTAGATTATTGATAGAACTGTTTTTAACACTTCCCCACTACCTTCATTACACTATGTTTGCTTTCTACTTGTATTCTTTTAGATACTATGAACCAATTTGAAGACATGATGGATTTTCAACTTACGTTGTGATGAAGGAAAGTAACAAATGTGAAAGGAAGAATTTTTTTTTTTTTTTGCAAGGGGGCTTTCTGATGGGGTGCTTTTTGTCCATCCGTGTTTCTTTACGAACTAAGCAGAACCAAGAGAAAATTCAAATAAATGATATTGTGGTCTTCTGGTTTACGAAATGGTAAAGTTTCGAAAATTGTCGGATTTTCGGAGGAACGTACTGCCTCCGTTGTCAGAGTAATATTCGCACCTGCAGTCTCTGCACCATTCGCATTGCCACAGAAACAGAACAGGTACCACATATGATTTATTTTTTTATTTAGACCAAATTAATTACTAAATATTTAATAAAATAAAGATTCGTAAATAAATGCGCGTAAACAGTGCGTTGTAAGCCTGATACTGCTGCGCTCTGATTGGCTGATCATCCTCAGAAAAAACACATATATTATGCGATCTCACCTGAATACTGAAAAAAAATGCGTCTGTGGTTTCTAAAGGTCTGTCTGTCTTCGTGTAAGAATAATGAATCTGCTGGAAGGATTTTTGCAAAATTTGGTGTTGTAACCTTCAATTTTTGTTGAAGACCGAAAATTCGTATGTACCTAAATCGTTTTCTGAGGTCATATCAAAGGGTCACAAGCTGAATATATGTCACAGTTTGTAACAAAAGTTGCTGAGATAGATGAATCACCAGTATTGTTAACTATGCACTTTTGCAACAGTCTCGCCGTTTTCGAAGGAATTAGAATAAATAATAAACGTCATATAATAATTGGCTGTACGTACGTTTCATAATGTCTTTATTTAGAACAACTTTCTTCAGTATATTCAAGTACTAGAAATTTTCATAAATTTTAGACAGAAGTTTTGTAGCAAAACCTCCAGTCAGACGAGCTTTTAGAAGCTCCATTTGGGGATTGGAGTGTAACGTAGCGATCGATCTAAGGGAGTTACTGTGTGATGTTCGAAAGAGTGTAAAATATCTGGAAATTCTCCTATAGCTGCTTTTTTTTATTAGTGTTGAGCTTTTAGGTTGGACTACCAAACGTTATTTTTAGGTTAAATAGGCTATGTGAGGTTCGTTCACACGGATTCGAGTGCCCCATGTAAGTTAACAAATAGCATTTGTACACCGTATAAAATAATCTTTAGTAAGCAAGACTTTCTGACACTACATCTGGCGACACATCTTTCGAAATCTGAAGACATCATCAGGCTAATCTATTAAGGTATAAGAACGTACAACTATATAAATACAAAATATCGTGCGTCTAATTACTAAGAATATTAACTCGATTCCTTTACAGTACATATGTTCCTTTGTTCTTTGTTTCAGACATACTGATCCTTGGTCTCTATTGATTTGCATAGATTTAATGCCTTTGAAACTTTCAAAACAGGTAACAGGGTACAATTTGACACTTTGTTATAAAATGTTACAAATAACGGGTTTTCTATAACTAATACAGGCCTTAACACTTCCTTTCAAAGAGAGTAGCTAAGACATAAATAACAGCAATATGACAATACGAAAGAATAGGAATGAAAATACACTTTAAACTGATAATATCGCCTATAAGATGTCTTCTAATGATACACATGCAAAATGCTAAAATTAGGTGAATTTTAAATTCGCCAAGTACTTCTGCATAAAATCTAAGAAAACATGTTCCTGTTACATTAATGCAATACTCTCCTCTTTTCTATCCTTTCAACATTAGAAACTCTATTTAACTAATTTAGTTTGAAAAGTTGTGAAATTTGTTTCTTTTGATATGAGCAGTAAGCATACAAATATCCCTAAAATCGAAGTAATTAATATAATCAAATATGCAATTGACACTAATTTTTTTAATACGACCATAAAGAACGAAACACCAAATTTATGTAAGGACGTCCAAAAACAAAATTACTTCAGTTTTAATGGAAAGCATTGTATACAAATAAGTGTTAGTAATGGGAGAATATACATAATCCATTTCCTCATAATTTTATTTGACGTTTATTCAAAATATTAAAGTTCTGAATCTTCGTATAATAGGTTTCTTTATTTGTTTATGAAGTTATTTTTGTCTGTTGAGGAGCAATAGCAGGAATTAATAACATGTTACTTGATTTTAAGAATACGAGTTCCGAAATAAAATTTATTTAGAGGTAAATCTTAAAATAAATTTATAAGGTATCACGTAGTAGAAAAAATAATATACAAGGCTCTATGTTTCGTATACCAGCTACGAAAGGTAGTACAATCTCGAATAATTCATGTCATCCGGAAGGACAAAGACAAGCAGGTACCAGAAATTAAGTAGAGTGATTTTGATACAAATAAATGCATACGAAGAAGATGCGATATTGGAAATTATCCATAATATAATATGCAACAATCAATATCATACGAATATTTTAAATACAAAGCAAAGCAAACATCAAGTCAAACCAATTTATTAATGGAAAAGACAGAGTATTAAAATTCTTTATCTACAAAAGTAGAGAATTTAAATATATCACAAAAAGTTTTTAAAATATACAACTGGAGATTGATTATAAATACGGCGGTCGAGGCTGGAACTAGGCTGTAGCACCAATATGACGTTTATTGATTGGTTATAAAACTAATAGCAGTATTGCAAAAATCTTCAATAAGAATCAGAAGTTAAAAATAAAACAAACTTTAAAAATAGGGGTATAACATTTAACATGCCTAGATTTTGCTAACAAACATGTCGGTCAAATAGATTAACACATTGAAACCGGGTTTAAGGAACATGTCTTTACTAACAACACTAATTCAAAATTTGGCCAAAACGTATTAGAAAATGGATATGCTGTAGGATCCGTCGATAATATTGTGGAAACTCTGTATATTACAAAAGAATAAGATTATATAAACGTCGTCGACAAAAATTACATTTGCAGAGAAAAAAGACCAATACTCATATGAATAACAAAGACATATTTAGTACAAACATAACATTTGATGTGATAGTACAACACGATATGACACAGACCGCACTGAAGGTCCCATGCTAGACCGTTAAAACTCGCATATCCACAAAAAGTCACCACCTTCCTAGTGATAAAAGTGTGCTGACCTGCAACAGTCTGTCCTAAAGAAGTGAGTGTGTTGACATGAAATTGCAGTTTAAATGTTAACGTAAGCACATAAAAATAGATAATAATTGCCTAATAATATTCGATACACTTCATTTAAGAAAAATGTGTCTAATGTAATATTGATGACATATTTCATTTGCCGTTGTGGTCCGGCCATAAATTACAATGTAGGCCCTAAGTCTTCAAGTAATTTTTTTGTAAATATCCATGCCTGCACCCGGACGGGAGAACATTGTCCCTTTCAGCCGTGAATATTTACATTTAACGGGACATTGTCGTTCCTGTTTGGCCAATAAATGCTAAGGAATATCTACAGATAAAATACGAAATTTGACGTAAGTAAATTATACCATTTTTTAAATAATTTTTTTACTCCCATAATAACTAAAGAGTTATTGAGTGCGTTAATTTTATTAGAGCCGTTATTAAAATTGTATCTATATAACTGAACATTTATAATTAAATATTACACTTTACGTGTACTTCACACAAGCAAAATTAAGGAAAGACAAGACATTTTCAACAAAGCATTAAATTTACCAGGTTACAAATGTTTTGATTATTTTAAAAGAATGAACCTCTTTCAACGCAGTATAGGCAGAATAATTTATAAAGCTGAAACAAAGAACAAAAGTAACATTAATACGACAAACAATCTAAATCTCATTCCCATTAAACTGACATACACGTGTTATTTTGAAAATATAAAATTTGACAGTTTTGTAGTTTAAAAATTAACCTCTTTATGCCTGAATAAGTCGAAACATATGTCGTTAGGTATGAAAAACAGACGTCTGGCATCTTTTGTCCACGCTATGCTTATTCATTCATAGGATGGACAAGAGACACCGGACGTCTGATACCAGAACTTACTTCATTTAAAGAAAGACTGAAACGTACATGTTTGGACGCAACAGTTATGTCGACAGCAAAACCATTTTGTACTGTGTTTTAAATTATTTGAAATATAACACTGATTTTAAGATTGTAACATTCAATCATAATAACAATAGTTTTAATCGTATGTGAGGTTTACAAAATATAAGCTGAAACATAAGATGCGCATGCTAAAGGAAGCTCCCTGAAGTGGGCAACAGTTAATGTCGAAATATGTCGGAGTATTAATTAACAAACAAAATTCTTGTGCAACAATTTGGTGTTGAATTTTACGTATGTAGTATTGTTATACAGAAAATGTACAACATTAAATATGTCTCTATGTTTAATGTGAAGAATATTAGTTGAATAATAAATGTTGTGTTCGACGTTATGTTATTTTTGTAATAGAGATCCCAAACGTCAAAGCCCCATTTAAACATTACAATATCATTCGTAAGGAAAGTTTCCACATTAGTTTAGGGTTGAATAAATTTTACTGAGTCATCGTGCTTCATTATCCAGTGACAGTCGAAGCACAAGTTTGGATATAAAAGAATATGGAATTCCAATTGGACCTGGTCATTCAGAGAGAAGTTATTGCCCTTGAGCGAAGAGAGTGCATGTCATAATTTCCTAAATAAATTAAACGGAACTGAACAAATGTCAAGAAATACTTTCTTAATTTGAATGCACTTAAAAAAATTAAGTACATGAAAAACTTAGCCCTTTCTGATCCAATTGAAAGTGGGAATTCTTTTCCCGGATGTAAAGGCGGCCAGATATTGCTGAGGTAAAATATGTTGAGCTGTGCGTCTTCTCCCCACGTTGTCGCGAAAACAAATGAAGTATTCCATGTGCTTTATTAAGCAACACAACATGACAGCATGTGTGATGTGGAGTCACAGGGCACACATTCTTACCCTCAGCGCTAGACAGAGGGTAAAGTTTCGCTTTAAGCTACGGACAATCTACCCGCAAGGAAAGCTAGGTTAGAACCAGAAACGACTTTTAAATTGTGGAAATAAGGAAAGGCTCTTGTTACCGCCGGTAATCGAACCCCTTTTTGTCGATCTTCCATATTTTAGCCTAGTCACTATAGCAACCAAGATATTCCATCTTTTGAAGTCTTTATGATGTCGTGCCTATTTGAGCGCAGTTAAATCTACATCTTTGCTGTGTTTAGGTGGGCCAGAAGGTTTTCTCTTGGTGCAACTAACTGAACGTAGCTGTATCTTGCATTGACATAGCTGCGTCTATCCCCAGCAGCATTCGCATCCTATTGTAAACGTCCTGCGTCTTTATATGTCTCCCTCCCAGTTCTTTCGCCGGTAAAGGAGATTACAGTGTCAGGCTATGTTGGAACTCGAAATGAGTAATCGATATCTTCTTTTCCCTTTACCTACTTCTTCTCTTGTATTTCCCTTCTCCCAGTTTCTTTTTTCGTTTCTTAAGCTTAACTGAGGGACACACAGGCTACAGCAACCGGCAGGAGGCAGAGAATTACAAATAATTCCCTTCTCATTTCCAGACTCAGAACGTGCCCAGGGTATGGTCCAAGTGTAGTGTAGTAGGACATTCTACACCGAACATGATTGAAGTAATAAGTCTATGCTCTTCTGTAGGCAGTTGCTTTATTCTGTAGTTCCGTTTACCTTTAGATATCCACTCAACACGATGTCTATTGTCGCGCTCGAAGTAAAATATCAGCAGCTGTTTGCCATCCTAACATTCTTACGGATACGTTTCTTACTGTACATTAAAATAGTTCAGTGGGCTGTTATTACTCACGCATTGAGAATATCAACTTATTTTTAATTGAGTTTTAAAATATTTACTTACTTAAAACATATTTGCAGTTGACTGTCTTTGTTTACACATTTCCACGATCGATCCTTTGAGAAATAAAAAATCATACCCAGATTTTCCTATAACCCATTCACTACTTCAAGAAATAATCTTGCTGGCCCGCGTCATTGTTATGTGTTATCGTGCCATAATGCCAAAAACTGCTTGTTTTGTAAATCTTCTACAAACTTACTTTTTCATACGCCTTCGAATTAATTTTTAAATTTCTTAAATTTAATTCTTCGTCTTTCGTTATATAAAGCCACAATTTTAACAGCAATATGTAACACACTTATATACTAATACTTCCAAATTATTCTGAATCAATAATTGTTCACTGAACTTGTAATTTTGAAATAATGAAAAATCTTTTAATTTAACAGACAAGAACAAATTTATAACTATTCATCATGCTTAAATTAATATTTAATTACGTCTTCTACGATGTAAATAGGGTTATACACTTATGTCACCCTTCAAATTATTTACGAAAATTCCTTCATGTTTAATCCCTATAAAATTATTAAACCCGAGAAGAACGAAAGTCACAACAAAACTAGGAGATCAAAAAATTAGATGCTGTAATGTTACTGCTTCTACACATACAGTCCAGGAATGCCTTCCTTTTGCATAGTCGAGCGTTCCTACGAATAGACAACAACCGAGAAGAGAAGACTTTAATAACAATTGGATTGCGAATGAGAATTGCTCGTAAAAACGAAAATTTATTTGCAAAATTTACTTTACTGTAATCTGTGCAACTCTTGTGAGCGAAAAACTTAAACCAATTACCCATGTACTAGGAGATTATTTTACTAAGTCATTCTCAAGAATTACTTAATAAACAAATAAATAAAGACAAACAAATAAACAAAGATAAATTACGAGTATCTAGTGCAAGGTGAACTCAACAACGCCCCTAAATTATCGGAACCTTATGACTTGTTGTCTGTAGTTTTTCATTGTTCGTTTCGTTACGTTGGATCACAATGAAGCTTAGTCACATATACAGACAAGACTTAAAAAGTCCATTTATTTTAGCCTACATACAACGGCAGTAAACTATTATTTTGACATGAAGTGCACTGTAATATAGACGGCGTTTATCTTTGAATAACATATAGAAAAGAAATCACATAAAAAGGGCCGTAACAACTGTGTTTCCATAAGTACGATTTATAATTCTTCTGTGAATCAGTGTTCTAAATTATTTTTCTGGTGAGATTACTTAAAAGGCCGCGTAACTAATGACAGCTACTTGTAATTCTGCATGTTGCCGAATAATCTCAAATTATTTTCAAGTTTTCCATTCCGTGCTTTCTTGTACATTAAACACTTCTTTATTATTCCAACAGAAGGCACATTTATATTTAATACATATTTTGTCACATCTCTCCTACATGTTTCGGCATGTTATATACACAATTTTCAGGGAGAATCTCATATTACTTGCACCAAACCATCTGCTTTCTACGATGTCTTTGTATTTTTGTTATGTTCGTTGTTATTTTTTATTTTAAAGTTTACATAATTCAGCTGACTCTTCCTGCTTATCTTGTTGAACTATATTACTGCGTTGGTTTTGAGCAGTTTATGTTTGATATGCTTATAGTTATTAATTAACTTTGCCTGTTTATCATCAATTATTTTAAAGTTTTGCATTCCATGCATACTTGGACATTAATCACTTTTTCAATATTCCATATAAAGCAGATGGTTTTGTACAAGTAATAAAGATTCTCCCTGCAGATGGTGTATGTAACACACCGAAACATGTAGGAGAGATATGATAAAAAATTTATTAAATACAAATGTGCATTTGGTTGGAATACTGAGAAAGTGTTTAATCGCCGATTAATACAGAAGACACTGTTTGTAGCATTCGTATTTTAGAATGGTGCGCTGCCAGGGCAATAAGAATAACAACACCAACTTCATTTCTGACACAAAACATTTCAGAAATGTGTACTGGACAAATTCTCCTGATATTCTTTGAAAATTCAAGTGATGATTAGAAGGAATATGGGTTCTTGTAATAAATGGTAAAACTCCCCACCCCAACCCCCACCCCACCCTCACCCCCACCCTCACCCAAACATACAAACAAGGCAGATAAATCAAAGTAACTTTGTTTGGGGCCGAGTAAATGTTATTCCTTTATGGTGTGCTCATTAAACGAATCTGAAGCCACTTCATTGTTATCTGCGGGGAAGTACGAACGATGACATTTATACAAACCGTCCACACACAGAGAGGAGCTGAAAGAAATCATCAAGCGGGCTGCATCGACATGGTCTATAAAAGAACTTAAAATACTTTTCTTAATATTCGCACAGGGTATGAAGTGCGTCTAATAGTTATAAGTAATTTTTAGTGCCTGCTCTAACGTTCGGTAGTTTTTTATAGTACAGATTTTGTAATGCAGTATCTGCGTGAGGGTTCTGCCTTAAATAGTACAGCCTGTTCCTATGAGTGCGAAGTCTGCATATTTATGTCTCACAGTCTTGAATCCTGACCCGGAGGTCAGGTGTAGCGGAAGGGTACACAATACCTTTTTGTTCTCCTGCCTTCCCCTGCCTCCTCAAATAAATGAATGTTTAATCATCCACAATCATCCACCATTGTCCACAGTAATAATAATAATTATTATTATTATTATTCACTTCTTGATTCTTAACACGCCGAGTCAACAGCCAGATGGCTAAATAAACGAACAGCGCAACATTCAGTTACAAATAACGAAGGATAATACACAAGATACAAATTAAAGAGATACAGACACAACGAACAGAAGGGTAATTAAATAATTGATTAGAAGGCTTTATAATAATAAACTAATAAAAATATAAAACCTGATTGGATGTGATATTTTGCCTTCGGAAAATTTAAAGATGACTAAAAACTGAATTTTCTGCATTGGCACACCTGGCTGAGGGGTAAATTTTGAAGGCTGGACTAGCACGAAACAAAGGGAAGTTTCGGAGCTCCCTAATGGAAATGCGGAGACCAAGGAAGATGCACAAGGTTTATGATCCAAGAAAATATTAATGACAAAATTTGCATGAAGTTTTTGCCTTCTCACTTGTAACGTGTTGAAAAGAAATATCTGAATATCATTACAAGAACTATGGACTTTACTGTATGGGGAAAAAATCGGTTGTAGCAAGGAGCTACAAGTCTCCTTTGACTGCGACGGAGTTCTTTTAGAATCAGTGGATGTAACTGAATACCATACTAGAGATGCGCACTTTAATGTAGACCTAATAATTAAAAAAAAATAAAAATTAATAAACAACGAAATGTTGAAAATATAAAATTAATATTATAAGTGACAGCCAAAAACTTAATGTTTTTTAATGCCATCAACATGAGAGTGGAAGGATAATTTACAGTCAATAAAATCTCAAAATCTTTAATCAAATCAGTACGTGTAATATCAGATTCCCAAAGTCTATATTTAAAGAAGAGGGTAGTGTGATTTTCCTGGAGAAGATCGAGATTTACTATTATTGATAGTCATAGGGTTAGCTGAACACCATCCTAACATGGAATCAGTATCGGACTGTAGCTGAGTATAACCATCGAATGCTGTAACAGCACGAAAATGTTTAGGTCATCAAGAAACATAAGAAATTTTGAATGTATTTTACATTACACATATCATCAATAAATATATTAAAAAGCAAAGACCCTGGTTGGAACCTCGAGGAACACCAAAAAGAAATCTAAGAACGTAGAAAAGTAACAGAAAAATCAACACACAAAAATCTCTGTGATAGCTACGGAAACCTTAATGTAAACACTCGTAAGCCCGAAGGAACTAAGTTTTCTTTAAAGCAGGGTACGTGACAGTTTCGAAAGCACTGCGAAAGGAAAAATAAATGGCATCAACTTGATACTGAGCGCTAACTAAAAGAATTACATAATCAAGAAAATCTGCCAAATTAGAGGCTATAGACCTGGATTTTATGAAACCGAATTAACAGCAGAAAAATTTCAGCTGCAAGTAGTGTGAAATATGACAATGTATCACAAATTCAAAAACTTTAGAAAATTTTTTGAGTTCGAAAAAGAATGATAATTATCAAGTAAAGAACAGTTCCCTTGTTTAAGTACAGGTAAAATAACAGTTTGCTTCAAATAACGTGTAAACAGTTGCTAAGACAGACAAAGATTAAAAACATGCGTAATTAAAAGTACAAATATATTAGTATAGCCCTTAATAATAACAAAAAAGGCCTGGGCTATCATCAAGTCTAACAAATTTGGATTGCTTTAGTCTCTTCATAGCCTTACGTACGTCCGCAAAAGTGACAGGAAATAAGGATGAATTTTCTAAGGGAACAGCGCCTTTTGTAAAACAAGGTAACTCAGAGGAAGTTGTTGAGTACATCGACTTAAAATGGCTTGCAAAATTTGAGCGAATTTATATGATAGCATCAAGCGTGTGCCATCAAACAAATTCGAAAGAAATTTAATACACTTTTCCTGAAAACATACAAGCAATTCCGAATTTTCTTGGGATTAGTTTTTATGCTTTTGTCTATAGACTTGAGCCATCTAAATCCGTCTGACTTAATAGCAGTAATAACGAGTTTCCTATAGTATGAAAATTTGCTGTAAAATAAGTAAATCTTTTTTTCTAAATGTCTGTAGGATTATGATGATGCTGACGATTAACGAATGTGTAAATGTGATTCCACACAACCATTTTCTACAAAAGAGAGAAATGAAAACTCAAATCTGTATCTGGTATATTGTGGTCATTTAAAATTAATTTTACCTCCCTTATTTTACTTATCTGAAAACTTTACCTTAGACGAAGATGGGCATAGTCGGCCATCCTTTAATATCTTAAGTTTCCCTGCTATATGCTTATTTCTTCTTCAGAATGATATCTCTAGTTAACTCGGAATTACACTTTTATCAACAATGCACGCATCCATTTTTCAGACCAAGTGTTATTAGATGATAAATAAATTAAAAACTAATTTCCTACTTCACACTACTGCATTCCTATAAAACATTATAGCACAAAACAAAGTCACTTTTTTTCTGTTAACTTCAGCGAACACTTGGAAGAAAACTGATACCTTACAGAATTTCTTGACAAGAGGCTTCCATAAACTTCCTACTTAGAAAGAATGGGAGTGTTTCAGCACAACAAACGTAAGATATTAGTACATGACGTTGCTGTCACCACTGATGTTCCACTGTGTTTTACTGGCTGGGCGATCGAAGGATCATGGTTCGATATTTGTATGGGCAATTCTTCTAATTGTCAACACCCCTTCTGCACTGCTGCTTATTGAGTAGCAGTGGCGTTTTCTCTGGGTTTTAAAAGGCCGGAGCGTGAAGCTGGTCATTCACCTCCACTTAGTGTTGAGATTAAGACTAGGTGGAGTTATACCTCCACTTCTCCATAGCTTTTCTTTTTAACGTACAGAACAAGCTAAATCTGGAACTGCACTTGCTGCCTCTTTTCTTCTGCAGCGTATTACACGAACTGAACAGATTTCATTACACTGTCAGATAATATCTAGTTTTTGTCTATCTCTTTAGCGCATCTTCTATCTTTCCAAGAAAGCACGATTTTCCCAGTCTTGTTTTCTATCCTCTTCCTTGCTTCTTCACTTGCGTTACTTGGCGATCTTTCAGATTTCAAACAGACATACAGACAGGCAGACAGACAGCCTCCAATTCTTTTCATTTCAAGTTGCCTCCCCTCCCATCTGCTGGCCGTGATATTCTCGGAGCTCCACCCTGAAGCTATTGCCCGTTTTCCACCCACAAGGTTCACAGATTTCTTCTCTTCCAATAGCCAATGTCGTTTCGTCTTGTGAAGTTGCTTGCTTTATTCATCGCCTGATATTCGTTTGAAAACCTCACCCTCTGATGCACAAAGTCTCTGTGAGTTTCCGAAGAAAAAAATAATGTTTTGTCATATGTTCCTGATATCAATAGCTAATAGATCGAGGACGTTGACACGGTGGTAGCATTTTTATACCGAATAGGAATCTCGGCCGAGACACCAGCTATCCTAAAAGGTTTATCGTGTTTTTCCTCGGGCCCTGAGATCAAAATACAATAGATAATTAATCATTTCACATTCGTCCTACCATCAACGTAACATAATAATCACAAAATAAAACCTCAAGAAACTTATCGCGCTAAGCTGAAATTTGACGCCTTCACGTCTGGAAGAAGTAAATCAGATTACACGGCTTCGCATTCCAGAAATCTTGAATAGAAATTTTGGCTGTACCTAAAGAGATACCGCCACTCACAGTGTCAGAATTCTGGAGGAATTTTTGAATAAGGAAAATGTATATAATTTGGGTAACTGAGCGATTTTTAGGTTCTCAAGAAGGCATCTGCTCAGTCGACTGAGTTATTTAAGTTATTAGTACCAGCAGTGAGTATTACGCTACACTGGTACTCAATTTCAAGTGTTCCGTCTGAAAACTAGTGACAGTCAATTTGGCACATTTTTAAAATAAGTCTACATATTTTTTAATGAATTGTGGCTACTTTTCCCTTGCAGACAGTTTAATAGATAAGATTTGATGTCTATAAGAGACTGAATGTTCAATTAGGGTCTTATGAATGTGACGCCGTTTAGGGTGGTAGATAGCAAAAAATGCTTCACAGAAATTCCTGCCTACTTCTTTAACGTATAGTAACAGCAAGTTTCTGTTAAATGTTAATTTGTGCCTAAAAATTTCAAAGACCTTACATCCCAAAAGACTGTGCCCATATGAGGGTCGGTTAGGACATAAGATCACATGGCATATAACTTCGCGGCTAAAGAACCTCAAAATCATGTGCATAAGCCCTGATCTGGAACCGAGTATTTAGGTCTAATCCCAGCAATGAAGCGAAATTTGACAGCTTAAAATCTAAGTATGATCGCTAGTGGCAAACACTAGTGACATGATTTATGATAACAATGGATACTGGTTTCTGCCCACAAGGAATAGAAAAGTTCGTCTCAGTTGTAGCAGCGAACCTGTAGAAGATCAGTAGTTTCATTCATTTAGTAGTCTGTCTTACGGCAGGTTCAAAGCCACTTCCAAAGCGAGCTGTCCATGATTATTAAAAGTGACTTTCTTTTGTTTCATTTGTTTACATGCGAATATTTGCAGTCATCACACTTCTATTTGTAGAGATGTGTCAGGCCATTGTCGTTCATAAGCTTTTAATTTAGAGCTTTTCTGCTTCAAATGAGAGTATCCTCTCCTTTCCTTAAGGTGTTCCAGTAGCTTTCTACGTCTTCTTCCTCGTCTACCTCTCACTTTTATTCTCCATTTATCCTCCCTTCAATAACCTGTCGTAGAAGGTAGTTTCTACGCAAAATGTGATCAATCCAGTTAGCCTTCCGTTTACTTATTTCATATAAGATATTCTTCTGCCCCTTGACTCTACGTAATACTTCTTCATTTCTCACATGATCGGTCCAAATGATCTTCTCCATCCTTCTCCAGCACCACATTTCAAAACTTTGCGGGTTTTTCTGATCTGCTGCCCGAAGCGTCCAGATTTAAGCACCATAAGAAGCTATGCTCCAAATGTAGCATTTTACTAGTTTCTTCCTCAACTTTAAGTCCAATGTGCTAGTAAAAAGAGCCCGCTTCTTGTCAAATGCAGCTTTTACCATAGCAAACCTAGATTTAATTTCACAAGTGCGTCTTCGATCATTTGTTAACATGCCATCCAAATATTTAAAAAATTCCACATTCTGTAGTTGTTTTGGTCTATCATAATTATTACTGGGAACGATTGTCTTGAAATTCTCATTAGTTTTGTTTTTTCCACGTTCTTTTCCATTCCGTAACATCTTCCAATTTTAATTAGTTTATCAGTCATGTCCTGTAACACCGTTTCTTCCTTAGCCTTCGTAGTTTAGCAGAATAGAAAATTCCGATGACGGCAGACAGCCCAAAAATTCTTGTTTTTCCTTAGAATAATAATAAGTGTTACTGCAGATGTTATCTACTGTTCTGTGTGTGCGAATATTTGCAGTCATCACACTTTTATTTGTAGAGATGTGTCAGACCATTGTCGTTCATAAGCTTTTCTGGTGTGATTGGATAATAAAGCTTTATATTTCAGACATTCCTGATATCGAAGTATATGTGCAAGTTGAATTATTTCTTAAGTTCTGAGTTGGACATACATTCAAGGAAATTTGTGAACTTTTTAGACATACCTCAGACGTTTTTATTCAAGTTATACTTCAGACGCTCCGTCTAAACCTAAGGGTCTTATAATGTTACGATTTCCGTACTCCCGGACAGCCATAATTTGGGTAGCTCTAGAAACTTTACATGATTTTTATTATACTTTTCATTAATGGCACAACTTCAGAGTGCTAAAATTTGTGAATAAAAATACTGGAAGGATTACATGGAGGAAGAAGGAAATGAAAGTTTACAAAAGGCAGGCAGTGTACGTACGACATAACACTGAGGCGCTTGCACGTAACATTTGTTGCCGTGAAATATCAGTTAAGTATTACTTTTCTGACAGTGTGTCTGTATTCTTGCCTTAGTTATCCGGCTTGCAAATCGCATCTTCCCTGAGTCGTATTATTTGTTATCTGTGGCCTGCCCGGATCTAAAAATGTTTGTCTACATATCTAATAAACAGCAGTATTTTCGGAAAAAGTTGTATAAAAATACGTGTTTTTATTTTTTCTACACTTATTTTCTGACACATTTTTTATTCTAAAAAGAACACAGCGAGGTGTTATTATCAATGTACATTGGTTTTCATGCAAAGTATCCGTGATTCTTGTCATATTAAAAAAAAACTTTAGTTTGTTTGGCAGATTTTCGAAAATATTCAAATATCAAATTTCATGGAAAGCCATCCAGTGGGAGTTGAGTTGTTCTTCGTGGACGGACGGACAGATATTACGAAACTGATAGTCGTTTTTCGCAATTTTGCAAATGCCCCTAAAAATCAGTATAGAAGTAAGTGTCCTTGTGAGAATGCCTACTTTATTTCAATAGGCAGAAAATTCATTTCTGGAGATGGTTGCAAGAATAAGAAATGGAAGTGAAGAAAGTAGGGAATATGTGAAATTAATATTTGTTCTACAAAGATGGAGGAGTAGTTTCTTGATCAATTGAAAGAACTATGCAACTACTAAAGGCGTCTGTCAAGGAAGGAGTTTGCGAAATTCGCATATAAATTGGCCAAAATTATGATTATCTGTCACAGGTTTAGTAATGAAAATAAAGCTGTTGGGGAGCACTTTACCTCAGTTCAAGAGGAGGCATCTTCGTTTACGCTTGTAACACACACAGTCCACAAGTCTTATGAGTGCACCTGCTTGCTCAGGTGACGGACATTCCTCAGCGTTGGATCGCCGAAACTGCTAAGATAAAGTCACTGACATTGCTACCTCATCAGCTAGCAGTGATCATCCCAATGCAGAAGTCGTGAAAACATCTCCCCACTTCCTGGCGGCAGGCATTATATCCTCATGTCAAGAAAGTGATAAAATTGAACAAGACAGGCAAATTAAACCAAAGTTTGTGGGGCGTTCGGGTGTTATTTATCTGTTCTCGGTTATCCTAAAAATCTGTTTTCATTTCACTCGAAGAGAGGGCTATACGGCGATTTAATTTCGCCGGTAACAATAAAATGTAAGTAGAGCTTCATGTAAGTTGCCTTTTATTTTGCCCGATTTTCAACAAATTTGGAGTTTCTCGAAACATTATCATAAACGTCCCCAATATCACATTTTATGAAAATCCACGCTGTTAAATGCAGACAGAACGACGAACGTGAAGTAGGTAATTAGCGCTTTTTCCAAATAGACGAAAGAGTCAAAAATTAACTTAAGTCCTTTCAAGAAAATGTTTGGATGCACAAGCAAGCAGAGTCAATAAAAGCAGCAGAACATTCAAACGAATAAACAGCCAGCTAATACATCGAACGGATGTAAAAAGAAACTGTGTTCAGGAGGAAAATCAACGCCTAGGACAAAAGAGAAAACACTGAGCACCATTTCCGAGACAGTGGGACCTGCAAAAGAGCCCTGATACTGAAGGAATTGTTGATAGCTACAGATGTGTCTCCTGTAAATACGCTGTATGGGCTTGTGCTGATTTAAATGATTAGAATAAATTAATTTACTCTTGCCTGTACTACCGGCTAAGATTCTAAAACCAACACAACAAGAAAAAAAAACATTTTTATTTTTTCTTAATTCAAATTATTACAACCTGTTTATTCATTTGTAATAATATTGTAATAATAACGTAGTTGTATACTGACGCTAATATCAGTTTAATAAAATAAAAAATGCCCAGGCTCCCGGACTTTCCCCTACAATTATATTTCAACTACATTATTACGGTACAAAATAACGCAAACATATGCTTAATAAACATGTCCTGACCGACTTTCGTTTATGGGCAGAATGCACACTTGGCAGGCGTGCTCAACAAACTTACTGCAACACCCTTGATACTTACATTTTCAAGCTAAAAACTGTTAGGTCAACTTCGAACACGGTTTGAAATTTTGCTTAGGTCACGCGCATCTTTCCGTTCAACAGTACCAACACTAAACACAAATTTTATGAAAAGGAACAAATGTGAAATTTAGCATCAAAGCTTGAAGATACGAGTAGAGGCGGTTATAAATAAGACTCCTCGCATTCTTAAACCCTTCATGAGATTTGCATGAGAGACACCCTCATAGGGAGGTCCTTCTCTCTCTCTCTCTCTCTCTCTCTCTCTCTCTCTCTCTCTCTCTCCGGTGAAAGAATCCCCAATATATTTTGAAAAACGGACTGCTGGATGGGCCCGAGAGTCGGCGTGGACCTGTCAGGAATCAAATTCTTTTTCCCCAGCTCTTAGCTAGTTAGCTTTTCTGTGACTTTCAAAGTTCTCATGGATGTGGCTGTAATTATTCCCGTGTTCGTCTGGAAGAAATTTACCTGCTGTCTTCATCTTTTGAGTAATACGGAAACCTGTAGGTGAGAAAGTTCACTGTATAGGGAACGTGAAGACAGTAGATTGCACCTAAATGCTGGTGTGTTTCTACTAGATCACACGTTACCACATCCACATTTAGTACGTACATTTCCTTACGAATCAACCGCATATCATAGTTCCTGCAGTACAATTGGTCAGCTGGCGGCTGAAGCCAACAAAATCGGAAAGGGAGGGCGGTCACTTAAGGTTGAGCTGTAACAGCTTCGTTAATGGATTTCCTCAGTCTAAACAGATAATAAGTTGCAACAAGTTACACTAAGTTAGGCCACGCTGATAAGCCTTGGTTATAATAGCAACACGAAGCAGAGACCGTATCTGCTGCAGCAGTATACGGGCAGTGAGGTGGGAGCAATCGCATAATGTACGTACGTCAAATAAAAGACCTGTCCCTCCATTAACCTTTGAAGTCCATTAAGAGATTTTTAACCTTCAGATGCACAAACTTTCTTGAAGGAGCAAACGTTGTTGGCATTTAAGAAATAAAATGCAACTAAAGAAACAATGTGCACAAAAATAACTTGATAAATGAAATAAAAAACAGCCAAAAGAATTCAATAGTTTGATGGTATGAGGGGTTGAAAATTTTACAGTCAAACAACGTTTAAGAGCCTCCTCTTTTTAAGAGACTTCCCCAGGTCATAATCTTTTTGTTTCGTCTCTACATGGTAAGGTTTAATTCAGTGGCGTCTTTCGTCTGAAGATTTGAAGACCTGAAGACAGTGTATTCTGGGATTTGACACTATCGTTTGTTACTGCACCTTTTAATAATTTTGTGGAAAATTAGCGTACTACGATCCTTTCACATGTCGGCAGCTACTCGCTCAACGACCTCAGACGAACTGAATCTGCATTCACACGGCGGCGAACACTTCACATCTCTCCACTGTCTACTACCGACTTTACTTCCAGTTACATTTCCGTGTATTTGAATTAACACATTCTTTGGTTATACATCTTGTCACCATAAGCGTGTGTGTGTGTGTGTGTGGCACATTTCATCAGGTTGTGTACCCTGGAATTTTATTTTTTATGTTTATTAAATGTGGAAATTTATTCAATATGCAGTCGTAAAAGACGTCATTTTTATTCATGAAACAGATGAAAGAAATTAAACTTAAACATTTTTTTAATTTAAAAATTAACTTTACTGATCAAATAAAAACTTAAAAATGAGGCCAAAAAAAAACAAATTTTGAAACATTAGGGTGTGCATGGGGACACCTAGAACACCTCATTCGCACGCCTATGTCGGTAAAAATTTGAGGAATAACATTTTCTAAATAACACACAATAATCTACTTCCTGCCTCACGCTAAATTTACAATGTCTGCCTTACACAGTCCGACCAGTAAATGCCGTTTAAGAAAATAACAGCTGTTTATTGTGTGAATCGAAGGAAAACTGTAGGCCTAAATAGAGTTTGTGGACGAAAGATCCAGATCCAGGACCTGCCAGCCCGTAGATGTTTAAATGTAGGAAAAATAATATTAAAATTGGCTCTAAATATATAAAGCGTGTGTCGTTTAGGATTGAAATAGCGCGCTCTTGTGTACATGACAATTTTAATTCGTATTCAATACTAAGCCAAATGTTTTCGCGTTGCTAGTAAAATCGTGACTACCACTGAATTTTTCACCGGCCTTTGTTATTCAAGCATCTAATTACAGTGAATGTCTCTTATAAAACTAAAAGCTATATGAATTGAGAGGAGCCATTAGCAGTAACCTACATGAGCGGCTCAGACACCCACATTGCTATTGTCAGATCCGGGATCGTTACAGAAGGCCATGACTGCTGACTTTTACAATGGTTCTTGGTATCTATTCATTTAGGCATTGAATATCTTAAGCGGCGGAAATCAAAAGGACTGCTCTCAGCAGCTTTCCTGCTTCTCTCACTGACAAGGGTATGATCTTGGAATCGTACTTGCTAATTACAGCAACTGAATCAGAATTATCCGTAACGCCAAAGGCAAGGCAACTGCAAATTTAGCATTTAATCTGTGAGGTACAATTTCGTTTACTCATACAGGAATAAAGACAAAATTGAATTCCCCTAAAAACACAAATAGACAAATGAGACGTATCGCCTTTTAGTGCGTCTCTTACAACTCTTTAAGGCAAAGATTTTACCTTACTTACCATATTCTTCAACATTTATAACTCTGTATTTTTGCACATACTGTTCTTATAGGTTCCGTTTGATGCTCGCAGAAAAGAGCCATTATTTCCCTAAAAGGCATTTAGCTGTAGGTCTCGGTAGTGGAGACACAGTGTATTCTGTGAGGCAAGACTAAATTTTTATTTATTATTTAGCGCTGGCATTTCTTTACTTCCTACAACTCTAAGCCGTAAATAAAATTCATTTTCCCCTAAATAAATGTAGCGACTGACAACACTCCCCCCACCCCCTCCCCCAAGTTTTCTTCTGTGTGACCTTCAGGCTTCAGATAAATCGAATCTCTTCCTGTGTGAGGGATGTGCGCAATTAGAACAGCAGGCCAATAATTTTAATAAAAGATATCAGCTTTACCTCCCGACCGCAAAAGCTGCAACTGTACGCAGTTTGTGGGCGACACACAACTGTTTCATCAGTTGCAATGTGGAGTGTCCGTAAAAAAAAGAAAAAGGGTTTAAATAGTACAAAATAACCTCAGAGCACATAAAGAAAGAAACCAGTCGGCATTCAATGCCAGAAAGGTGGAAATTGTTAACATGAACAAACAGACGTCCTGTCAGACTGCGAGCGTTACTAACAGGCTAATCGAACCATCCGTAACAAATAAAGCTGTGCCCATCGAGCGTAGTGCCGAAATTTCAAAGCGCACAGCAAAAATATTTGTTCTAGATTTTGACCATCATCTGCTACTGGTATGTGGGAACACGAACACATAAGTAAGTGAAGGAAAGGTAAAATTTTACTTGAGCGTGGAAATGGTGGATTGGAGATAAAGATCGATTAATTCCGAATCTAGGCACTAGATGGAGGTGAGCGGTCAGATTCAAGGTCAGGGTGCTCTACCCAGCTGTGGAAGAGGCGCACAAATCACTAAACAGAAGGCTAGGTGGGCCTCAAGGTCAGTCTTGGCACTTCACAGGATAGAGAAATTTTTACCCTTGCAGGAATTAAATTCCTTTTCCTCCAAAGACCATCCATGTGCGTGTTAAATTTATATTGAAACATATTTCTAATTGCAAGAACATAGTATATTTCTGTAATTATTTTGAACTTCTTTTGAAATAATCCAGCCATATTAGTTGACCCTTGCGTGTCATATCTCCACACTGGTCTTTTTTTATGGAGCGACAGCCCCTAGAGGGCCAGGACCTCCTCATTGTCGAGGCTTCACAGTCACACTTAGACACACCGCACTCGGTAGAACTCCCTTGGACGAATGATCAGCCCGACGCAGAGACCTCTACCTGCAAACACACAACATTCACAAGAAACACACATCCATTCCTCCGGAGGAATGCGCACCCACAATCCCAAAACGCGAGCGGCCGCAGACTCAGGCCTTAGATCTCGCGGTCAATGGGGATCGCCACAATGGTAAATTCAGCAACGGACATTTTGAAGTGAGAGTTTTCCGACATTACGATTTTGGGTATATTTATAAGCAAAATATTGTAAAGAAAAAAACAGTGTTCAGAAGCTTTAAGTAGGGCCCTGAGTTTGAAATAGAACCCACATCAGGCAAAGTGTGCTTTTTATTGATTTAAAAAACACTCTCTTTTCATTTGGTCTTCTGTATTTACAGCATCTTTTTTTCTGTTGTAATGCAAGACTACTTACGGTATATAATTCTATTTTGAGCAAGCTATATCATTACCATCAGTATCTGTGGATAGCAGTATTGCACTTTTTATTTCTTTTTCTTTTCTTTTCTTTTCTTTTCTTTCCTTTCCTTTCCTTTCCTTTTCTTTTCTTTTCTTTTCTTTTCTTTTCTTTTCTTCTTTTCTTTCCTTTTCGGCACGATGAAACCGCATTCACGTTATCAGTGTATCCCAGAATTTTATCTTATTATTTTTTCTCAAAAGTGATTCAACACTCTCCCTTTGGGGATGCGAAAGAATTTCCTGTGGCATCTCTCGTTTGTTGGAGCGCATTGTGTCTTTCTGCTTTTTTTTAACAAGTTTTCAGCCGGTGCTCCTGACGTAAAAAAACTGTCACAGTAACACCACTCCAAGAACCAAAACAGGGTTCCTCTATGTCCATAATCACCTGTTTTCTAGGACTGACATCCCTTTTACCATCAGTCATGTATACTTGCAATTTCAAAACATGCGCTATAGCAGTATCTCACAAACCCATACTTTCAAAACTTATCGTCCGGGCTTACTTTTATGTAAACAGTAAATAGACTCCATCCCCTCTAAGTACTAGTAGCTGGTTCGTCTACAGCTAAATTACAGCCTGATGGATAGTTTTTAGTACAAGCTTGAGAAAGCTGGCCAGAAATGGAACTAAGTGCCTCCAATTTGTCTTGTGTTGCGCTTAAGGGACTTTCCCTTCTTTCAGTACTATCAAATTTTACGAATCAAAAGCTGGCTAGGCATCTCTCATCTGACAACGCTGCTGTGAAAATAGTTGTGTTTAGGGTTCATTACTTGTCCATATTTCGTCTAAATATAGTCTTTTTCACAATTTCGACCCACTGCTATAAGAATCCCTGTAAAGGTCTACAATTCTTTGGGAGTAATATCCTTCCTATTTTGTGCTTCTAGCTTGAAGTACTGAGCATGTCTTTCGTTTTCTTACATAATTCGACGCAGAATTATTTCATTATTTTCTCAATGAAATTGGCAAAATATTTTTCCGTCATTTTGTAAAATTGTCTTAACTAAAATAATATTAAAGTTTTTTTCTTTTCGTAACAACAGATGCTTTGGACCTTTATTGCATTCCATACTTAGATCAAAAAGTCTGATAGTTATACAAGAAGCAGCAATAACTTCCTCTTTGTCTGAATCTTCTTCCCTCTGCATTTCACTTGCTTCAGTCTCATCATCAATTTCCTCCTCTATTTGTACATTTCTTTCTTTAATCTCTTCCTCCTCCTTTACCTCTATACATTCTTCGCCCCTGATAGTTCACAGTATTTCATGCAACCCTTTATCGTAAAATATATTTTCGCCATAATTACGTGTCTATGGTGGAACTGTTCCACTCACATTACATCATACATAAGGCACATAATACACAAGAATGGTACAATATATAGGTACGGGAAGTAGGTCAGTACTAAACCGTAGGTAGGCAATCCACAAAACTGTCTGTTGTACCAGGCCCATTCATGTCAACTAATAGACCGTTGACCGAAAGGAGTATTTCCTAGACCCAGCAAATAATTTAAACATGCACACAGAGACATGGAGATATTACATAGTGCTTGAAATGACCTTACGTTGAGAAGGCGTGCCTGAAATAAACCATCAAAAGAAGGGAATTATGAAAAAAACAACAAAGAACGCATCTTGGGATAAGAATTTTACCCCACTTGGTCACGGAAAAGTTACTAATGAAATCCGGTGCTCTTCAATTTTCAGTACAGTCAGTCCACGTGCACCCATTAAAATCACCAGAGACCCCTTGGTACTTTATGTTCTTCATTGCGCTAAGTTATATGCTCTTCATTGCTTTCAATTAGTCCTTCAGCCAGATGAGTCACTGCGGCTAATGTTGTCCGTAGAAAAACTGATATTTTCAATTACCATGACATCTAACTAAAGAATATAATGAAATCTAATATTATTTGATTCCCATTCTTATTACACTTACTACTTGTCGTATGGTTCACTGTATTAATCCTTGTTTATGCTCTCTGTTCTTGAATTTTTCTACTCTTCAAACGACTTCTAGGTATTATCCTCCACTGTTCTTATTTACTCTTTTTATAGTTTGTATTATCTCTTTTGCTTTTGTTTTTTTTTGTAATACCCATTAAATACTTAATAATTTTATTACATGTTTTGCCTTTAGATTCCTGTGGTTCGTCGCTTAATCTTGTTTCCTTTTCAAGTGTTACTTATGTACATAGTACACAATTCCTGCTTCTCTCTAATTGCTCCTTGGGCTGTACAGAAAGCAACCAAATCAACTCGGATTGCACCGAAAATTGAATTACGTCTACTAATGTATTGTTTAATTTTTTCGGAGTGATTACTCAAAACACTAATGTCACAAAACTAATTCTGGTGATTCTGTTGGTGAATAAGTTTTTTTTTTTTTTTTTTTAAGTTTTCCAGACCAACATTTTATCTTCTGCTAAGAGCAGCATAACGATTAATATGAAACAAGGATGGGAACCACCCGTGAAATGTTTACGATTTTAGTACATCACATTAAACACAGGCAAACTTCAGTACGGAAAATTTGGACTGCTGGACCCTAAAAATGTAGGCACCACGATCCTTCGAGTCATCAGAAATTAACCTAATGTTCGCTCAAAGACACAACATCACATTCCAGAAGGCATGAATCTTCAGCGACCCAGCAATGAGTAATTAAAAACACGCAGATATTAACCACGAATGCTGTTAAAGTGTTTGTTAGAAACATAAAGAACACATAAATATACTGTTTGTAAAAGGTGCAGAATCTCTAACTCTTCGTTAAAATGACAGATTGTTAGCTACTTTCTTAAGAACTATAGCTCGATTATCCCTCACAGAACTTCGATTATACAGACAAATCAGTTTTGACCCTTGCGTTGCATGTTGACACCAATGCATTTGACGTTTCAGATAATGTCATACTCTTTGAAAATTCACTGACAGTTTACGTAATTGAGATTTAATTAATTCGAATCTTTGATATCAATACAGCAAATCTTAAAAGCCATAATGGGATTTAAAGTGATGTAAGATCAATCATTGCAAGAAATGTTAAATCAATCTTGTCATAAACTCGAGTCGAAATTTCATTAAGCAGCCTTGCCTCTCGAATAGACTTTAAGCATCTTTTCTTGTCTTTCCCTAGAAATTCTAATTACTTTATAATTGCTTATCAAGTAGGGAACTTGTTCAAACTGTATTCCAATGAAAGCAGCTAAATGTTTCCTCTCTTAAACGACGAAACTAGAGGTTTGTACGGTAAAGTAGCAAGAAAAGCTAATCTTATTTCTTTTGATATGCGCTGAATCAGAGAAGTGACGCATCCTTCAGTTTACATTAAATGCCTCCATCACATTTTCGTCCATTGAAATTAATGGTCTGTTTTAATTAAAAACACGTATTATTATTTGTTTAGAATTTAGGGTCAAGGATTCAAGTTAAGATAATATAAATACTACGTCAAACACGGCTAATTTTTTTTTTGGGGTTCATTTACTCGTTTACAATAAGAATTTAGATTAGACAGGTCTGTCTGTTTGTATGGCTACATGCAATAACTCCGGAATGAATTTTCATTAAATTTTTCTTTAGGAAGCTTACCAATATTGATTGACGCATTTCAGACTTTTTTTAAAGTCGCTCAAAGCAAGGGATAATTTACGACACGACATATCAAGCGTAGCTCGTTAAATATTTATCGAATTAAAAATGTATCTCAGCAACCTTTTAACGAAACATAAATTATATGTATTACGGGTTTAAAATAATTTTCAGATAATAAATTCGGAAACTGAGATAATTAAAATAAATGAGAGGATGCAAGAGAAGTGTTCAGAAATGCAGTCGTTTCTCCAATTTAAGTCGGATTTAGGTCTACGAATTTTATGTTTTACTGAACTGATGGTGGAATAACAAAGAGTAACAACAGCAAATAGACGGAAGTTAAAAAACTGATGAAATAATGCAGTAAATTTAGAAATATTTCAAAATATTATGCAAAAGAATTTTGTCCTTTCGAGATTTAAAGCTTTCATTACGATGTAAATGAGGCCTTCGCTCTTCTGGGATGTTACGCAGCGTATTTTGGTAGTCGTTTACTGACTTTTCGAGACAACCTATTAGTCCCGTCCTAAGGATTAAGCAGTCAAAGACCCTTGAAAATGTAAACTATAAGCTGTTCCGAAACGTCGGAAAACTACTACAAATATACGCACATATCGATAAAAACGTTGTTTGATGTATACGAGTGTCGTACCTCAGAGCACAAAAGCACTACAGCGAAAACGGTCCATTTGTGTACAGACTGGATCTAGGAACTGGGAAAGTGACTGTGCATCGGGGCTTTGGCAACAAAATTTTAGGAAACAATTTCTCATATTCTGTGCAGGAAGCCACAATTGTTTCCTTTCCTATGTCCTAGATAACTTTACGTACGACAGGAAGAAAAACGGATTACCCTCATAAAATGAGGGACAAAACTTTCATTCCCTTGTTACAAGAGGAGTTAATTCCTTAATTGGACCCAAATTCTATACTTGTGATTGAGAGTGCCTTCTAACGTAACATACAAAATAGGAAACCCCCAACACCAAATTCGAAGAAAAAAACTATTAAAATTTGTAACGTGTCATCTACATAATAACATATTCAATTAAATAAGTACCCTGATATAACAGACATTAATTCTTGACAAGCAGGAGTGTTATATACTTGAACTCTTAACAACTGTAAATATTTATATTGTGGTCTTCTGTTTTATGAGAACTTTAAAGAATTTAAATAAATTAACAACCTTACAGGTTGCACAAAAAGCGGGGAATTTATTTTGAAACACAAATCACAGATAATATAACTTTATTAGACTTGTCTCACTGCTGTCCAAAGCCACTCTTTTTCCTGCAGTTTGTGGCTTTATGTTAATGGTTGTGGTCCGTCGAAATTCTATAAGGTTCTTAAAATCTTCTAATTGAATTTAAATGGTAGATAGATGTTCAATACAAATTGAGAAATCTGGTGTGAAGTATTTCTCAATTTTTTGTACTTTTACTCGCCAACTTAGAAATAGAAATGTCCAGAACTACAAAAATTTGCATTGTTTTTGCCGTTGTTATTCTGTTCAATATATTGCCGGATTTTTTCAAAGCATATTTCATCCCATTTAAGAGTATTTTTTTCTTAGAATTCAGGGTACTCTTTTATAGTACTACTTTGGACATTAAGCATACCTTCCAGTGTTACTTGTACGTTTTCCACCACAGTCATTTCCACAAACTCTATCAGAACACTCGATTTTCCTTCAGTCACTTTCTTCTTACGTAATGATAAGAACTCCTCCAGAAATTTACCTGGGGTGATATATTGATAGCAAAATGTGAGAGTAGAGTAACACTGTACTGCATCGAATATAATTTAGTTTTTTGGGCACATTTGTGGCACCAAATTCTTTGGCGAATGTTGGGTATCAGGTCTGGTCCTATACCGAAGGTCACACAGTTTTAATATAATAGAGAATTCCTTTTCACAAACTTCCATGGGCGCTAAGCAAAGGTAACCCAATAGAGGTGTGTGGGACTACATCGAGATTGGACTCTGTCGTTATCAATAAGAAAATTGTGGAGATAAGGTAAATTGTTATGAATTTAAATACGTGTATTCTGTGCCCCATATATTCACACAGCCCTTCTACATTTAAAAATAGTCTCTCTTATCTCCTACCTGTAGCTCACAGAAGTGTCATAATTTTCAAATCGTGATTCAGTATTTCTCTCTGAGTTTTGATTTTTATTTTGATGGTAAGTATTTACATTAGCGTCTTCTGGGGTGTCGTGTCGGGTAGTTAGAGGCGTTATTTAATCTGTTCTTAGAATAGAGTTAAGGATTTCTTTCGAAACATTGGTACCTGTCACCAGACATCTGTCACATCATACGGAGTCGTAACGTTATTCGATATCATTTGACTCTCATCACTCACAGTTGATTAATAAACCTTTCCACGATTAAAAGCCCCCTAATTATCGTCTACCTTATCTCACCTAATTTACGTACTACAGAGTCAGATGCTTTTACTTTCTAATAAGCTAAAGATAAATTATTGTGTCCAGTGTCAATCGTTAACGAACAGGAAACCAACTTCAACACATGACCATGTACCTGATTTGAGCTCTGTTATAAAAGAAGGACCGACCGTGGCAAATAAGTTGATGGTTCAGTCCGTTCGACAAAAAGTGATAATGAGTTTGGAGAATGAAGATTGTTTTCGTCACTTCTTCTGTCACGCTATTGCGCGAGATAACGAGTCCTCTCTGACGAGCAAACGTATTTCTTGCATGCCGTAAACTCCGGTGAGAAATCGCGGTGTATAACACTATCTTCAGGACTCAAGCTTCATCATATTTTCTCCACCTGCATACCTTAGTTTTTTATACTGTTTATTACCCTTTCCACTTCTCTTATATTTTCATTTCTGTATTATTTAGGTATTTCCCTCTCTTTTCTGTTCTTGCTCTTTTCTTAACTTCCTTTTCCTCCCATGTCTTCTTTATTTCTCTCTTCTTTTTTCTTTCTTTCTTTATTTGTTTTAAGCTTCCTGCCATTCTTCGATTTTTCCTTTCTTTCCTCTTATTTTCTGTTTTTCTTCATTTCTTCCCTTCTTTCCTCTTACCTTCTGTTTTTCTTCTTTTCTTCCGTTCTTGTTTCTGCTTTCTTTTTCTTCTTGACATGGTGTTTTCTTTGACTATCCTTCTCTGTTTCTCATTTCCTGCTTTTTATATATCAACTTTATGTATTAGTATCCATAATTGTGATATTTTGCCGTCACGGGAAGTAAAGTCAGATCTCTCTGTGTCGTTGTGATAAGGCGTATCTGGTAAACGACACGTTTTACCGTTGGAGATATTAATATCACAGATTTGGAAAATGAGGACGATAGGTTTCTTTTAATTCACGCAGAACTAAAAATATGTGCATATTACGCAAGCCTTCCACAAAAGGTCAGGCCATTCAGTTTAGGACTTTGGAGGTGCTGGGACAATTATCGTTAGACATCTATGTGAACTGATCCTTTAAACCATAGTTATAATAAAGTGTACTATTTTTTTCTCAAGTTTAGAAACTGTGGATATTTCCACACCGGGTGTAATATGTTCTGTGTGCTTGTCGCAACAAAGAGCGAGTTTTGTCTAAAGAGTAATAACGGATTGGTCTTGCAAACTCACATGACCCCTGTTCATTGTGAGGCATGAAATTAACTTTTAAATATTAATTAATTAATTTGAAATTAATGAAAAAGCTAATGGACATGATGAAATCCCGGCCGAATTGATTAAAGGGGGAGGAAAATAGCTTAAGAAGATTATTTAGGAACTCATTTTAAAGATATGGAAGAAGAGATCATACCACATGAGTGGAAATGTGGCGTAATATGTCCAGTTCGCAAGAAAGGGGACATAATGATATGTGGTAACATACAGCAGTGAAACTGCTATGTGCTGCATATAAAATTCAGGCAAATGTTCTATATATAAAATTAGTTCCTTTTTATCATCCGTCACAAGTTAAGTCTTGATAGACTTGCTTAGGCCTCGTCTAATAGTCTATTCAAAGGTCTTCCTAGACGTCTTCATCCATTTGATCTATAATTCAGCATTATTTTTTGGCGTCTTCTTGTTTTTTTATTCTTGTTACATGCCGTAGACAATTTTGTTTCTTCGTATTTTCTGGTAAAATGTTTGTACATTCAACTCTTCCAATTTTTTTTAAGTCAAAAAGATGTCCCCCGCTGTCCGTCTGAAAAATTTCATCTCGATTGACTATCCTTTTTCCTCAGTGTCAAAATTTCGCGTCCATATACAGGAATGAGGAAAGCCAGTGCATTATATCTTTATTCTTGACCAAAGTTTGTTTGAAAGTGTCGTTTAGAATTCCCATTGTTTGAGAATTTGTTTAGTTTTTGTTGGATATCTTTTTTATTTTTATAGGATGTATTTAAAACTCTTTACTTTTTGTAAACACTTGTTACCCACAACGATTTTACATCTTACTGGATCTTGTCTTAAACATGCTATTATCTCAGATTTTTCTGGCAATATTTCCTTTCCAAATTGTTTTTCTATGTTGTGTAATGTGAATTACAAGACATATGAATTATTCTGTAAATTATCCTCTGAATCTGCTAGAATCACTTGATTGTCTGCATAGAGCGTTTATTTTTGTACTGATTGATAAAGTAATGCGTTTATGTAAACCTGTTTCCATTCTCTTATTGTTTCATTTATGTAGACGTTGAATAGTGTGGGTGATAAAGGGCAACCTTGTCTGACTCTGTAATTAATTGTATGTTCTTCCGATAATTGATTGTTTATCTTTACTTTTATTTTGTTTCCAGAATAAATTTCTATTATAATTTACAATAATAAATTAAGGAATATTTTTGCTGTGTAATATTCAAACAGTTTGACATATCTTTCACGTAATCAAAAAATACTAAATGATTTTCCAAATTAAACTCTATTCTCTAAATAATTTCATACTAAACTATGGTTCGATGCAAGATCTGCCTTTTCGGAATCCATTCCGGCATTTGAAAAGGTACTTTTCTGCTTGTGCTTTCAATTTTTCATTTAAAATTTTACTATATAGTCTATAGCATGCGTTAAGTCGGCTAATTCCTCTGTAGTTCTCCACTTTTGTTTGCCGCATTTAGGTGTGATAATACTGTTTTTCCATTCTTCCGGCATTTCTCCCATTGTAAAAATATTATTTAAAAAAAGCAACATTCTCTCATGAAATGAGTCTCCTGCATGTTTATAAAGTTCATAATTCAAGTTAACTTTTTCAGGTTGTTTTCCTTTTTTTTTTTTTTTTTTTTTTTTTTTTGCTTTCAGTACTTCTTTCAATTCTGCCATTTTTATGATACCATCGTTAACATTTTCTGTATTCCAATACTTTTATTGAAGAGAATTGTTATTCCACAATCCCTTATAATAATGTAAAAGTATTTATTTACTTGGAACAGGGTTTATACTTGCTGATTCTTTAATATATTTTTTTATGTGTTTCAGTAGTTTAAATATCTTTGGTTTTATTTTGTTTATGTCAGATTCTAAGTGTGATATAGTGTTCCCAGGATTTGCGATGTATTTTCTGATATCTCTTTTGGCAATGGCTCTTCTGTGTTTATATTCAGTCCCATTGTCTACGGTCTTTGTTCGAAGATTCTTCTTGCATTCCAAATTTTTTGTTGTATAATTAATTTTATTTCTTCAGTCCATGTTTTTAATTGTTTCTCCACTGTAAATGTTTTGTATTTTCCAAAACCTTTATCTGCTGCTTGTGATATTATGGTGTTGACATTACTCCATTCCCACATATTATTGTTTCTTTCTGGAACCTGTTGTAGTTTCTTTTGAAAATTTGTTTGAATAGTTATCGTATACTTTCGTTATTAAGTAATCTAATTTTATAATGATGTATGAGTTTCTTTTCGTGCAGTGTTTTTTGTTAAATGTAGCCATTTTAAGTACTAATTTAGCCAAAATCAAGAATTGATCTGAACAAATACCACTTCCTCTGTAAACTCGCACGTCTAGGAATAGTTCTGATATCTTCCTATTGGCATAAAATAGTCTATAACTCTTCTGGAATTGCGAGCTAACCATGTGTATGTACACTTTTGTGTTCACAGACTTAGCTCATTATTTTCATGCTGTTGTACGTGGAAAAACTTGCACGTGGCAAAATTGGTATTTGAAACTTGTTTCAAATTCCTACAATATTATGGAATGTGGAATTTACTATTCTAGATTTCAGGTCTCCTGAGAGTAAGACGTAATCATTTTTGTTAGTTTTGTTTAATATTTCCTGTAACTGGTTACGAAAGGTTTTGTTTATTTCAACTCTTCCTTCTTCTAGGGTGTAGAGTCCATTAGTAGTTTTACCTCAGTTATTCTTTCGCTCGAGTTTGTGCACGTAATAATGGTGTGTTTGATTGATTAATAATCCAAATCATTACAACCTCTTGTGCTTGCGTACTTCTGTTTACATCACTATATATTACTATGCAATTAAGTGTTTCCATTTTACCCTTATTTTCTATTTTGATTCTCTTTGTGCTGCTATTTTAATTTGTTTCTTATTTAATATACTCTCCAGTTCTTCTTCTTTGTGAGCTGTTCGCCTTACATTCTAGACTGCATATTTGATTATATTTTTCTTATTTTATTGTCAACCGTTTTCTTGCCATAGTTAGTCGTCAAGATTGCAGTTCTCTTTTCCTTATACCGGGGTTTGGGAGTCATACTTAATTCCCTAGGTAGTCCAGTCGTAGGTTTACCACCTTTTAGCCTTTGGACAGACGTGTTCTGCAGTATTTCCTCTGTGGAAGATTAAACAGTTTTACCGCTGTGACTCGGTCCACAGCGCTTCGTTAACTGAGGCAAGTTGCAACACGGGCAGCTGAGGATGGGGTTTGGATAGGAGAGGTTAGTAAATGCACTCTACTGCCCCTTCCCACCCATATTAAAAAATATACTAAATATTTTTAAATTTAAAATGGCGTGTCGAAAACTTAATGAAAATTTAGGTCTTCATAGAGATGAAATTTCTTATAGTGGTCTTCTGACCACGTAGTCTGGCATGTGGTAATGCATGTTGCAGATACATTCATTGTTTCATTTCATTCAGGAAAATGGAGCTGTATGTTTCCCCGGAGCGGTATTACGTACCTACCAGTTTATGAAGTCATTCAGAGAAACGCAGCAGGAAAGATAATGGAAAACCGTGATTCATTACACAAACATATAGGCCTACAAGTAAGCAAATATGATGTTCATTTACAGAGCGAAAGTAAATTGGTACTGTAAAGAAAATTGCTGTGAAATAGTGCCTGCAGTGATGAAAAAGTCATACAAGTGACATTCAGAATTCTTCAAGAATTGAGACCACACGGCAAACCTAGGCGTGCATGCGAGTGTAATATTAAAAATGGTTATTAAAAAATAGAACAAAGGGGTGAGGAATAAATCTGTTTCCCTCAGGACAGGATTCATTTGTGGGCTGTGTAAAAAAAAGCTAGTGTTATTTCACCTTCCTCAAAATGCGGGAAAATTTTAACTAGCTAGCTAAATGTGACGTTGCAAGAGGGACTGTGCAAAAAGAAGTCAACTGTAATTTTAATGTGCAACTTTTCCCTTCTGCAGTCTAGCTGATCTTTTCATGGTTTTCATTTCATACGATCCTACTGTTAATTTACCTCTGTGTTCAACTAACGCATGTTGGTATGTAGGGAGTAGTAGAAGTAAGGCTCCATGGATTCTTAATCTCTGCACCAGACAGAATAATATCCCAACTTCATATTTGGGCTTTATTTCTGTGGGAAGGTTTACGTAACATAGAACCTGGGTGGATTGCAGGGCCTATTTGCACGCCATGGCAAAGACATGATTCGTGCCTTCATCGGGAATGCATGCCTAAACACCCGCCCCTCAGCAGTTCACTTATATACGTAGCTACAGCAGAGAACAAAATCCCAACAGTCCAATTTATAGTAATGGAGAAGGTCCTTATAGTCACCAGACTGTACCTACTTAGCATCAGGTCGACTTAAAGAAAAAGTCTTCGTACTCACTTCATTAATTAGAGAGCCATTTCCTCCCCTCTCTTCCCTTCCCACTTCGCCAACTTGTTCCTCCCACCCTCCTGACCCTCAGCCCATTTACGTGATCTGACCTGCAGTTAATGGCATCCCAGGTAGGAGTTGTACTATGTTATACAAAAACATATAATATGTAGTTTGAAGCGACACGTCAGTGACGTGAATCGTGTTAGCAGCAAATGATCTATATCATGTTTTGAAGTGAGCAAGCTGTTCCCACGATAGCCATTTCCTGTTTTCAGACAAGTAATAAAGATTTACTGTTTGGAGAATTTATAAATTGTGATGGAAATGACCCTTCACGCATGTTGGTTTCTGCCAGTATCACCTGCTTATTAAAACACTCTCTAATTGGCCCACACAGTACGTATTTGTTTCACACTACTTCAAAATTAGCGTAAAAAATTGATTTTAATGGAGAAGCAGTGTGTTTTCAGAAAGGAGGGAGTTGAACACTTCAGCTATTTTATCGGTAATTTTGTTTCATTAAGCTAAAATAATAAACCCTCTAAGCTCTCCGATAATGCTTGAGTTGTTTTACACATACGAGTAAATTTTATCTAAACATTGAAATTTCATTTTGTAGTAAGATAACACAAAGTTTGTTGTATTATGGCTCATTACGTATATCTTTTCAAAAGTTGCAGCAATAAAATCGGACTTTTAAACAGTGGTATATAAACGGCACTTGCGGCGTGGGAATTTCTGTCTTTCGGGTGGGGGGCTTGAAGCACAAAATACTGAAATATTGTCTTGAGTACCTTCGGACTGGATCGCATTCCACTGGCAAGCCAGTATTCTGGATACCTGTTAAGAGATCTTGGAGTAAGTTCGCTAGAAATTTTAGGGTCCCCATTATCAAGTCGCAGGGCGACCCCCGACCGATTATCTAAGCCATTGCCTTTAGAGATACAAACGCCACATTTATATTAAAAATAACGTTTTCTTCTCCGTTCGCGCAATTTCTAATAGCCCATTTATTCGAAAATTTGTCTTGCATCTAGTTCTTATTAAAAAGATTCACCACGAATGATAATCTGGATTATTTTATCTTCCATGTAAATTACTTGAGAAATTTATCATAGTCGTCTTTTACCGGAACTGTAATTTTTGGTCTCTAGTGATTAGTTGAGTGAAATTGGCATGAAAACTTTCTTTTTTCTCTGTTTCTACTGCGTCTACTTTTGTGTTACACATACCGTGAAAGTTTCTACAATAAATATATTTTCCAACAAATGCATTTCGTGATACAACATAACACGTATACAGTACACTACACTACACGGAACTGTAGTACACATATCGCACGATATATTAGTAAGAGGTCGGTTAGATCATATGAATTAAAACCAGATATTTGTATACACTACCCATACAAAAACCTCTGAAATAACAACTGGATTGACTATTCATTAACGTATAACTTAATAAAACTGATATCAGTGTTGACAGCTACTAAGGTAATGTACAATTAATGTATTATCAAAATACTGTAATTTATTAATAATATCTTTTGTATATATTTATACATTTTATGTATTTTTAATTAGGCTTAAATATATACATGAACAAAATCTAAATCCGTATGTAGGTTCGTACACCTTTGTTGTAGTAACGCCATGACGATGGCACCTGGATGCCGAAACAGACATCAGTTTTTTATGTGTGTTATATTGTATCACAAAGTATACTTGGAAAATATACTGATTGCGTCTACTTTCCTTGTTGTTTGTATTACAGATTAATTTTGAAGGCGCTAGAGGTAAGAACATCTCTTGCGTCACCGCTTTGTTTTCTCGTTGTTAACATGCGTTCAGCTCTTTCACGAACAGGATAAATTTTGTTCGTTATCACTTTGTAATAACTGTTATGTACAGGTTGTTACTTGTTGCTACTTTGATGGCTCACCTAGTACTCTGGCTAAATGAAGTCAGTTGCACTGTTCTGATGTATTATTTGTTGTATCTTTGGCTGTCTGTAACGTCACTGCTCCAAATGGAAACAGTGAAGATGATGTAGCAAATGATTCTGTGGGAAAATGAGATGTTTCTTCTTTTCTTATGGACTGTACCTACCCTGATTCGATAGTCGCAGGAGAGAATTCTGAATAAAAATCAGATGTGCAATAATTTTTGCACATCCGATCATGAAGTTCTAGTACCCAAAGAAACCGAGATTAGCGTCATTTCAGAAATCCTTCCCTGGCGATCCGACCGTTAAAAAGCTCAGATAAACTCCGTCTTCAGCGTGTTTTTTAATCCTTATTTCCTAGCCCCTTCAAACACAAATACAGGACCAATACTCTGATAACATGCAACATTGCAGAGCGAAGGGAGCAACGTTTCTGCTGCATCTTTTATTTTCCCCGCTTGGTGTTTTCTCTTTCATTGATAAAACTTTGCTACATTCTCGTGGAAGAAGGAGCCTTTTCCTCGTCAGGCTTTAAACGCTGTGATGGAGGATAGAAATTTTTGTCACTGAATTCCCTCAAGCATCAGAAACCAGAGCAAATTGCGGCTTAATGAAACCAGAATTACTCTGCACACGTGTTGCGTCTGCATGCTTTAAAGTTAAGTCGAAGTCTCTACTCGTAAAATCGCAATAATACCCTTTCCCAGCAATTCTGGTTTGTTGGTTCAATTTACATGAAAACCTCAAATGCTAATTTTCCAAATTCTTGTACTGTAGGTGGCATGAGGAAAATGTCTTAAGTTTTTAATGTAAGCCATAATATCTCCTTTCTTTAGAAAACACCATACCCATACCAGACGCAATTTCTGCACTTTTCCCGCTGCTTGGATTCGTCAGGTTGATACGCAGTAAATTTTTGGAAATGAACAGGACTCCACTGTTTGTCTTATGGACATAACATTATTAAAAACTATAGGAATAGCAACTATCATCCAGTGGCCTCTTTTTCCTGCAGTGTTGCTTTTCTTCGCCCTCTCGATTTGAGCTCCTAGGAATAAAAATACAACATAACAATTAAGCTTGTATATTTATTACCACCATAAAAAATAATGTATTCACAATGGTCTGCCTTAAATCAACGCACTTATGCTGTCCGAAGCAGACTGCAACCTCTATTGCCGGAACAGCCTGACACCTTCCTTTCGGATACTCACTGAACACTGAGCATGACTAATAAGTAGTCTTTGCGTAAACTGTGTTCTGTTGGATAATTGTTATTTTAACAATGTACTTTAGTTCTTCCGTATAGGTGGCCAGACGTAATACATCTGTTCGCTGTAATTCATACAATCGCTAGCCGAAAATATTATTGCTTTCAACAAAGAAACTGACATCACAAAAATTTGTAACTACCAACAAATTCAAATATTTTACTTTTTCTACTGCTGGTAACAATTAACTACGAGGTTCATCAGCAGTTTTGGGATCAGGCTTATAAGTTCACGAAACAATAGAAATAAAATGGAAACTGTTTTATTTTCCTTCCAAGTAATGTAGTCCTACATTGCTGCAGCACACATTTCACGTCAATCTAAAATCTGCATAAAAAACTCCTCGCAGGCGTCCAAAAGAATGCATTTAATTCGGAGGTTGCATTCTTCTAGAAGTGCTCTACTTCGAGTAGTCTTTTCCTTTGAGGAGAGATTTTATTCAAGGAGAAGGAATTCCCATGTCTCGCGGTAAATTGTTTTGTTGTGGAAGGCTTATCACCACCCCATTAATTCGCGAGAAAACCTTTCACTCGTCTGACAGAATTAACATGCACATTGTCGTCTAAATAGCAGCAACTGCCTCTACCTATAAATTACAACCTTACTCTCGAAATCCGCTTCAATCTCCTTTCTAGGATCCGTACGTAGAATTCGTTGTTCACGAACTTTCCTTCACTCACGAATTCTCTGTCCATTCCACGATGATTATCAAAAAGTGATCAACGTTATATTGATCTTTGATTTTGCAAGGGATATTTGTCGGGCCTCGGTGACGATTTTCTTGCCCAATCCATACTCTGATATTTTGTCTCAAGGTCGACTTGGGAAACCATAGACTCGCGTTCAGCCTGACGCAGTTGACAATTATGCATTGTTCATTCAGGTGTGTTTGACGTCGTTGCAGTTTGTGTCTCCGTGCTGCTTTTACTCGTCGGTGAGCCTGTGTTGTGTAAAATTCTCCCCGATCATCCTTTTGCCGTATCCTTGTAATGAATCATAAGAGTCGTTTGCCGTTTAATAAGCTGTTTGTTCTGCATCAGTTTAATGATCCTTTCACGGTTTCTAGCCACCAGTTTCCTGTCTCTTGTACCCATTTTCTGATTTAGTTTTCAGCGTTCTCGCGCCCCTGAATAATCTCGTAAAGAAACACGTAGGAGTTACAACTTAAAGTCCGTAAATATTTTGAAGCATTTCGTGTGTCCTGTCTTTGTTTTTAGGAATCTGAAGCAAAACTTGATCATAGATCTCTCCTCCATGAAAACAAAGAAAAGCCGTGCATAAAATGAATTAACGGAGACCGACTACGATATGTTTTACTGCCAAATCATACACGTGCAAAGGCATATCTCCTGGAACTTTAATTTTTGACGTTGTATTCATGTACATTATATGCTTCCCTCTGTTCTAGATCGTGAAGAATTATACTGTCTACACCTCTCACTTTCCGGTACTACCCGCACTTCCTCAATTTGTTATTTGAACTTCACGCCTCAAATTCTTAGATAATATCTAAACCTCTGCCCCTACCACAGAGAACACCTACTTCAAGACTGAAAAATACTGTGACCCCCTTTTGCCTATTCACATACATTTCATATATTTAAGCAACAAGAGAATTCACTGTAATTTTAAACATGCTGCATAATCCTTCCTTTGTTTTCCACAAAATGCCGATTATTTCATAATTTTATGTTTTTCTGTTGAAATAATTCCTTTATTATAAACCATGTGTTAAAATTTAAATGTACACTGCTGCACTGTAAATGTTAAAATGTTTTCCTTAGATGGGAATTTATTGTCTTCGATGTTGTCTAAGAACCGGAGTGAATGGCGGCAACTAAGTGACTGGGCCATTGTAATACCAGAAGACTCAGATCAATAACTTGCTTAACATTCCTCCTCTGTCTTCACCCCTCTTTAACAGGAAGACTTTTATCGAGTAAAGTGTTTCTGGGATTGTTCAGCTTGGCTTCACTGCAGATGACGTCTGCTCCGCCTTTCTCAGCGCTGTTCCCTCCTTCCTCCTCACCCCAGCCCCATCAGGAGAGTCATTTAGAAAATCCATCTTCCTGTACCAAGCAGGCAGACATGGATCCAGGTAACAGCTATTTTTTGCACGATATAAAATACAGTGCCAGCATTGTCTAGAAATACATAAGAAGAAATCGGGATAGCTCAGTATGTATAGTGACTATGCATGATATACAAAGCCGGAAAATCGAAATTCGATTCCCAAAAGAGACAGAAATTTTTCTCGTCTCCACAACGTTCAGGGCCCAACACAACCTCTCTTTCAGAGCGTATTTGGGGCCTCTTTCAGGAGGATAAATTTGCGAAAGGTTGATGCCGACCACTCGTGACCATCTAGTATTGAGGTTAATGCGTGAGTTATACAACCGCTCCACCACATGGCTTCAATGTATGATGTTTAATTAAGCAAAGGGGGAAATTTAGCTTTATAAATGCGTGACCTATTACAGTGATGTCAAACATCACTTTACGCTACGAGATATCAAAGAGTCGTTCGTTTGCGTAAGTAAAGGCAAGCTACTCATGAGCTGTGGTCGATCAACTGGTTAAAAAATTTCTCGCCTTTTATCGTGTTTACAGGAACCCGTTGCTTGACAGTACTCTGAGCGAAATAATTCTTTTGCACGCACCCCGACCGCCCCATCCCCCCACCCGTTCAACCTTTTTCTTTAACCCTTAGGTGACTAATGTCATATATATATATGGAGCACCCATTCTTGATGTTTCTAGATCACACACAACGACGCAGCACAGTCGATAGGACTCC
>Ga0268261_10000167_pt1 | contig 40682 bp, 16 predicted proteins | sample TergutNc150P1_FD_190353 | JGI IMG/M metagenome (GOLD analysis project Ga0268261, IMG submission 190353) | Nasutitermes corniger P1 segment gut microbial community from laboratory colony in Florida, USA - Nc150 P1 (SPAdes) (version 2) | ecosystem: Host-associated > Arthropoda: Insects >... | reverse complement strand
CGCGTCGAGCCACTGGATCGTCTGTTTTCCCCATAATTTTCTGTGCTAGCCCTCTACATCTGTCTGCAAACTCTTGAGGACTTTCGTTTCTTCCTTGCCTAGCGGTTTGCAGTTTCATAAAATGATACTGGTCGGAGTGTATATCTCTAAATCTCCGCCGGAATGCGCTCTTAAAATCCTCCCTATTTACGTTTTCTTCGTGGAGTTCTGTACAACCATTATAAAACATTTTCGCTGCATCTGTAAGACGCAGGGTCGCGATTCTCAGTCTATCTCGTTCCACCTTCCTATCTGCGCAGAACTTTCAATGCTATCAAAAAATTCTTCTAGCGGGAAGGCAGACTCTAGGCCTGACCATTTTGAAACCAATGATATTTAGGGAAAGGTCTATGAACCGTTGGTGTACCCATGGACAAGCGTTCACGTAGCTTCTGTATTTCGTTTTTTTAATTCCTCAAATTCCGCTTGTAATCTTGCGTCCGTCATCGTGAGAACTATATGCGTGCAGAATAGAAAAAGGAAAAAATTTTGCTACCGGTTGTAATTCTTGTTACAATACCCCGTTAATTGTAAACTGTAAGCATTATCCTTGTACCATCAATAATTCAATTGCGCGTGGTGAATATAAATCCCTATGCTGCCTACCATTTTTAGTGCCCAAGGGTTAGGAATATGACTGCTGAGAGCTCCAACCTAAGGGACACTAAGTCGTTATCACCGTCGTGATTGGTCTAGTAGTTTTTGTTGCCATCAGTCCAACTCAGACAATAAACAATGAACCAACCCAGCCTCTTGCACTTGTTACAGGTTATATACAAGGACAAGTTCAGGATAATTTATAATGCAATCCAAAAAAAGTAAAAGCACTTTAATAAGGGTGAGCTGCATATGGGAAATAATATTAAAAAGGAAATAAAATAAATATAACTAACTACGTCCAACAATAGGTACATGAATTGGGAAAGCAGGCAATTGGTTATCAATTGTTAAATTATTTTTCTCTCTTCTCGAAATAAACCGTACACGTAAATTTAGAATTTACGTACGCGAAATTAGTTTATAAAACTGCTCAACTCGGGTGAGGATTAATTTAGTAGTATAGAACGTTGTCAGTGCGACTTACCTTGCAGTATTACGAAGCAGTAGAGCCTCGCGAACATTTCACTAGTTAAATTTTATCACTGTAGCGTGGTCTGTAAATTAAGTATTTCTTCTTCCAACGTAACTGGTATGTAATGCGGGCAAAAGGAGTGAGGACGTTTACCTGCGTGTACTGTGTTATATAGATTCTAAATGATTGATCAGACATTCCGATCAGGGCAATAAACTTACGCGTCACACAGTGGGCTCAAGCTGTAGCAACCACTGTGGTATGCTGAGCCATACGGAAATGAAATTTGTTAAACTTATTATACATTGATGCCTGCTTTCGGGAAACGTAATTCTACTTAATTCTGACAAACATTACACTGCTCACATTACTACTACGTACAGCTGAGTTATTCTAAAAAAGTTCTTATTTATGCTGAAAAGACTCAACATACTGCTCACATTACAAATATGTACAGCTGAATTTTTTCTGAAAATATTCTTAGTTATTATGAAGGGACAGTACATACTTCTCACATTACTACTACGTAAAGCTGATTTTTTCTGAAAATGTTCATAGTTACTCTGAGAAGACTGTACAAACTGTTCATATTAATAGAACGTACAGCTGAGATTTTCTGAAAACGTTCTTAGTTATTCTGAATAGACAGTACATAATGATCTCATTACTACTACGTACATCTGAGGTATACTGAAAGTGTTCTTAGTTATTCTGCGGAGAATGTACATAATCCTCACATTACTAGTACGTACAGCTGAGTTATTCTGAAAAAGTTCTTAGTTATTCCGAGGATGAATTCATACTTCTCACATTACTACTACGTACAACTGAGGTATTTTTAAATTTTCTTAGTTATTCCGAGGAAACTGTACAAACTGCTCAAATTACTAACATGTACAGCTGAGTTATTCTGAAGAAATTCTTAGTTTTTCTGAGGAGAGAGTACATACTGCTCAAATTACTAACATGTACAGCTGAAGTTTTTCTGAATATATTCCTACTTATTCTGTGGAGATGTACATACAGACCACATTACTACTACGTAAGTTGAGTTTTTCTGAAAATGTTCTTAATTTTTCTGAGGAAGATTCTGCTCAAATTATTACTTCGTACAGCTTAGATTTTCTGAAAATATTCTTAGTTAATCTGAGGAGAATATACATTCTGCTTACAATACTACTACGTACAGCTATGCTTTTCTGAAAATGTTTTTAGTTATTCTGAGGAGACAGTACATACTGCTCACATTACTACTACGTACAACTTTGTTTTTCTGAAAATGTTCTTAGTTATTCTGAGGAAAGAGTAAAAAATGCTCGCATTAATACTATGTACAGATGAGATCTCCTGAAAACGTTGTTAGTTATTCCGAGGAGACAGTACATAATCCTCATACTACTAATATGTACAGATGAGTTTTTTTGAAAATGTTCTTATTTATTCTGCGGAGACAGTACATACTGTTCACATTATTACTACGTGGAGCTAAGGTATTCCGAAAATGTTCTTAGTTATTCCGAAGAGAGAGTACATACTGTTCACACTATTACTAGGTACAGCTGAGTTTTTCTGAAAATATTCTTTGTTATTCCGAAGAGAATGTACATATTGCTCGCATTCCTACTATGTACAGCTGAGTTATTTCTGAAAATGTTCTTAGTTATTCCGAGGAGACAATACATACTCCTCACATTACTACTATGTACAGATAAGTCTTTCAGATAATGTTCTTAATTATTCCGAGGAAACTGTACATACTGCTCATATTACTACTACGTACAGCTGAGTTTTTCTGAAAAGTTCTTATTTATTGCGTGGAGACAGTATGTAATCCTCATATAAACACAACTTACAGCTGAGTTTTTCTGGAAATTTTCTTCGTAATTCCGAGGAGACGATATGTAATGCTCACATTATTACTACGTACGGCTAAGGTATTCTGAAAATGTTCTTACTTATTCTGAGGAGACTGTGCATATTGCTCACATTTCTACTACGTACAGCTTTGGTATTCTGAAAATATACTTATATATTCTGGGGAGAATATACATACTCCCCACATTACTACTATTTAAGCTATGGTTTTCTGAACATGAACTTATTTATTCTGAAGAGACTGTACATACTGCTCACATTTCTACTACCTACAGCTTTGGTATTCTGAAAATATTCTTAATTATTCTGGGGAAACAGTACAACTATTCACATTACTACTATGTAGAGTAGAGAATTTCTAAAAATGTTCTTATTTATTCTGGGGAGACAGTTCATACTGCTCACATTACTACAATGTACATCGGAGTTTTTCTGAAAATGTTGTTAATTATTCTCAGGAGAATTTACATACTACTCACATTATTCTATGCACACCTGATTTATTCTGAAAATGTTCTTAGTCATTCTGTGTAGACTCTACATATTGCTCACAATACTACTATTTACAGCTGAGTTTTTCTGAAAATATCCTTATTTATTCTAAGGAGACAGTACACACAGCTTACTTTACTACTACGTACAGCAGAGTTTTTCTGAAAATATTCTTAGTTATTCTAAGGAGACAGTACACATAGCTTACTTTACTACTACGTACAGCAGAGTTTTCTTGAAAATGTTCATAGTTATTTTCAGGAGACTGTACATACTGCACAAGTTACTACTACGTACAGGTAAGGTATTCTGAAAATTTTCTTGCTTATTCTGAGGAGAATGTACATAATGCTCACATTACTGCTCCGTACAACTGATATTTTCTGAAAATATCCTTTGTTATTCTGAAGAGACAATACATACTGCTAACATTACTTCGTACAGCTGAGGTATTCCGAAAATTATTTTAATTATTCTGAGGAGACTCACATTACTGATATGTGTAGCTGAGCTTTTCTAAAAATATTCTTAGTTATTCTGAGGAGACAGTAAACACTTATCACATTACTTCTGTGTACAGCTGAGTTTTTCTGAAGCTGTTCGTAGTTATTCTGAGGAGAGTGTACATAATCCTCACATTACTACTATGTACAGCTGAGTTATTCTGAAAATGTTCTTTGTTGTCCCGAGGAGACAGACAATGCTCACACTTTCTGAAAATGTTCTTAGTTTTTCTGAGGATAATGTATATACTGCTGACATTACTACTACGTAAGCTGAGTTATTCTGAAAATGTTCATATGTATACTGAGGATACAGTAAGTGTTGCTCACATTACTGCTATGTACAGCTGTGTTTTTCTGAAAAAACTCTTAGTTATTATGAGGAGAAATTATACACTGCTCACATTACTAATACAGCTGAGGTATACTGAAAATATAGTTAGTTAGTCCGAGGAGACTGTACATACTGCTCACTTTACTGCTAAGTACATCTGGTGTATTCTGAAAATGTTCTTTCTTATCCAGAAGAGACAATAATTACTGCACACATTACAACTATGTACAGCTGTGTTATTCTGAAAATGTTCTTAGTCATTCTGAGGGGACAGTACCATCTGCTCACGTTATTACTACGTACAGCTGGGGTATCCTGAAAATGATCTTAGTTCTTCAGAAGAGACAACACATACTGCTCACATTACTACTATATACATTTGACGTATTCTGAAAATGTTTATAGTTATTCTGTGGAGACTTTACATATTGTTCTCATTATTACATTGTACATCTGAGTTATTCTGAAAATGTGCTTTTTTATTTTGAGGAGATATTAATTATGCTCACATTACTACTGCGTACAGTTGAGTTATTCTGATAATATTCTTAGTTATTCTGAGGAGACACTACATACTCCACACATTACTACTATGTACTGTTGAGATTTTCTGAAAATGTTCTTAGTTAATGTGAGGAGATCGTACATACAGCACTCGTTACTACGATGTACAGCTGAGTTGTTCTGAAAATTTTCTCAGTTATTCTGAGGCAACAGTTCATACATTTCACATTACTGTTACGTACAGCTGAGTTTTTTTGAAAATGTTCTTAGTTATTCTCAGGAGACTGTACATACTGATCACATTACTACTACGTACAGCTGAGGTATTCTGAAATTGTTCTTAGTTATTCTGAGGGGACTGTACATAATTCTCACATTACTAATAATTACAGCTAATAGATTCTGAAAAATGTGTTATATATACTGAGGAGACTGTACATACTGCTCACAATACTACCAGCTACATCTGATGTATTATGAAAATCAATATTTATTTAAACCAATGCATGCACAAGTAATGTTATTGATAGCAATATGCACGGTGATGAAATAAAGATATTCTGAAAATGTTCATAGTTATTCTGAGGGGACTGCACATACTGTTCCCATTACTATTATATAGAGCTGAGTTTTACTGAAAATGTTCCTAGTTATTCCGAGGAGACACTACATATTCCTCACATTACTATTATGTACAGCTGAGTCTTTCTGAAAATGTTCTTAGTTATACCGAGGAGACAGTGCTTATTGCTCACCTTACTGCTACGTACAGCTGAGTTTTTCTGAAACTGTTCATAGTTATTCCGAGGAGAGAGTACATTATGCTCACTTTACTATTATGTATAGTTGAGTTTTTGTGAAAAATGTTTTGGTTACTCCGAAGAGAGAGTACATTATGCTAAAATTACTATTATGTACAGATGAGGTTTTATTAAAATGTTCTTAGTTATTCCGAAGTGACAGTACTTCCTGCTCACAGTTATACTATGTACCGTTTTAAAGGTTTTAAAAGTTTTAAAGGTTTTAGTTATTCCGATGAGACTGTACATACTCTTAACAATAATATTATTTACTTCTGAGTTTTTCTGAAAGTATTCTTAGTTGTTCCGAGAAGAGAGTACATAATGCTCACACTATTATTATGTATAGCTGAGATATTCTGAAAATGTTATTAGTTATTCTCAGGAGACAGTACATAACGTTCACATTACTACTACTTATAGCTTAGGTATTCTGAAAATGTTCTTTTATATTTTGAGTAGACAGTAAGTAATGCTCACATTACAAGTACGTACAGATGAGATATTCTGAAAATATTCTTACTTATTCTTAGGAGACTGTGCACATTCCTCACCTTACTACTATGTAAATTTCAGTTTTTCTGAAAATGTTCTTAATTATTCTTTGGAGGCCGTACATGCTGCTCATTTTACTACGATGTAAAGATCAGTTTTCTGAAAATGTGTTTAGTTATTCACAGGAGATTGTACGTACTGATAACATTACTACTACGTACAGCTGAAGTATTCTCAAAATGTTCTTATTTATTCTAAGGAGTCTGTACTTACTTCTCACATTACTACTAAGTACAACAAAACTATTCTGAAAATTTTCTTAGATATTCTGAGGAGACCCTATATACTGCTCACAGTACTACCAAGCACATCTGAGGTACTCTGAAAATGTTCAAAGTCTTTCTGCGTAGACGGTACATGCTGTTCAAATTACTACTACGTACAGCTGAGTTTTCCTGAACAACTTATTAGTTTTTCCGAGGAAACAGTACATAATCCTCACACTAATAATAAGTTCGTAGGAAACAGTACGATTTGCTCACTTTACTACTACGTACAGCTGAGATTTTCTGAAAATGTTCTTATTTATTCCGAGGAGAATGTACATTATGCTCACATTACTACTATGTACTGGTGTGTTTTTCTGAAAAGGTTCTTAGTTATTGCGAGGAGACAGTATATTATGCTCTAATTTCTACCATGTACAGATAAGTTTTTCTTAAAATATTCTTAGTTATTCCGAGGTAACAGTACTTTCTTCTCACATTTCAACTATGTACAAATGAGTTTTTCTGAAAACGTTCTTAGTTATTCCGAGGAGACTGTACATACTCCTCACACAACAACTATGAACAGCAGAGTTTTTCTGAATATTATTTTTTTGTTCCGAGAAAATAATAAATAATTTTCATACTATTACTATGTACGACTGAGTTATTTTGAAAATGTTATTAGTTGTTCTGAGGAGACTACATACTACTCACATTACTTCTATATACAGCTGATTTATTCTGAAAATGTTCTTAGTTATACTGTAGAGACTGTACGTACTGATCACATTACTACTATGTACAGCTGAGTTATTCGCAAAATGTTCTTAATTATTCTGAGACTCTACCTACTGCTCACTTTAGAACTATGTACAGCTGTTTTTTTGTTGAAAATATGTATTGCTATTGTAAGGAGATTATATATACTGCTCACATTAATACTACGTACAGTTGAAATTTTATGAAAATGTTTTTAGTTATTCTGAATAGACAGTAGATCTTGCTCGCATTACTTCTACATACAGGTGAGGTATACTGAAAGTGTTATTAATCAGTCTTCGTAGAATGTACATACTGCTCACATTACTAGTACGTACAGCTGAGTAATTCTGAAAAAGTTCTCAGTTTGTCCCATGAGACAATACATACTGCTCACATCACTACTACGTACAGCTTAGGTATTCTGGTAATGTTCTTAGTTATTCTGAGGAGAGAGTACATTCCGCTCAAATTACTACCATGTACAGTTAAGTTATTTTGAAAAAATTCTTAGTTATTCTGAGGAGACAGTACATACTGCTCACATTACTACGATGTACAGCTAAGTTTTTATGAAAATTTTCTTACTTATTCCGAGAAGACAGTACATACATCACACATTACTACTACGTAAGCTGAGTTATTGCGAAAATGATCTTAGTTATTCCGAGAAGATAATACATAGGGCTCGAATAATTACTATGTACAGCTGAGTTTGTCTGAAAATATTCTTAGTTATTCTGATGAGATTGTACATAATGCCCAAATTACTACTACGTGCAGCTGTGATTTTCTGAAAATGTTCTTAGTTAATCTGAGGAGACAGTACATATTCCTCACATTATTACTATGCACAACAGAGATTTTCTAAAAATGTTCTTTGTTATTCTGTGGAGACATTGCGCACTGCTCACATTACTTCAATATACATCTGACTTTTTCTGAAAATGTTCTTAGTTATCCTGATGAGACAGTACATGCAGCTCACAATACTACTACCTACATCTGAGATTTTCTGAAAATGTTTTTAGTTATTATTAGGAGACTGTACATACTGCTCACATTACTACTATGTACATCTGAGTTATTCTGACAAAGATCTTTGTTATTCTGAAGAGACAATACATACTGCAAATATTAATATTGCTACAATTCAGTTATTCTGAAAGTGTTATTAGTTATTCCGCGGAGACAATACATACTGCTCACATTACTAGTTCGTACAGCTGACGTATTCTGAAAATATTCTAAGACATTCTGAGAAGACTGTACATTCTACTCACATTACTACTAATTACAGCTCTGGTATTCTGAAAATATTCTTAGTTATTCTGAGGAGACAGTACCAACTGCACACAACTGTTCTTAATTATTCTGAGGATAATGTACATACTGCTCCCATTACTACTATATGTAAGTTACTCTGAAAATTTCCTCATTTATTATGAGGAGACAGTACATACTGCTCACATTACTACTATATACAGCTGAGATATTCTGAAAATGTTCTTAGTTATTCTGAGGAGAATGTACATACTTCTCACATTACTACTACGTTTAGCTGAGTAATTCTGTAAATGTTCTTAGTTATACTGATGATGCAGTACATACTGCTCACATTATTGCCATGTATTCTGAAAATGTTCTTAGCTATTCTGTAGAGACAATACTTACTGATCACATTAGTAAAATATACAGCTGAGTTATTCCAAAAGTGTTCATTGTTATTCTGAGAAGACAGTATATAATGCTCACATTACTACTAGGTACAGCTGAGATATTATGAAAATGTTCTTAGTCATTCTGAGAATACTGTACATACTGATCTCATTAATGCTACATACAGATCAGGTATTCTGAAAATGTTCTTAGTTATTCTGAGGAGACAGTACATACTACACACATTACAACAATGTACAGATGTGTTATTCAAAAAAGTTCTTTCTTATTCTGATGAAACAGCAAATAAAGTTCACATTACTACTACGTACAGCTGAGTTATTCCGAAAATGATCTTAGTTATTCTGAGGAGACTGTACATACTCCTCGCTTTACTACTATGTACAGCTGAGTTTTACTGAAAATGTTCTCAATTATTCTCAAGAGACTGTACATAATGAACACATCACTACAAAGTACGGCAGAGGTATTCTGAAAATGTTTTTAGTTACTTTGAGGACACTGTACATAATTCTCACATTACTACTACGTACAGATTATGTATTCCGAAAATTTTCTTAAATATTCCGTGGAGACAGTACATACTGCTCTCATTACTACCAAGTACATCTGTGGTGTTCCGAAAATGTTCACAGTAATTCTGAAGATTCTGTACATACTCTTCACACTACTAGTATGTACAGCTGAGTCTTTCTGAAAATGTTCTTATTTATTCCGTGGAGACCGTACGCATTTCTCACATTACAACTACGTACAGCTGATTTGTTCTGAAGTTTCTCAATTATTCCGTGTAGAGAGTACATAATACTCACATTACTACTATGAACAGATGATTTTTTCTGAAATTGTTCTTAGTTATTCTGAGGAGACAGTACATAATGCTCACACTACTACTATGTACAGATGCGTTTTTCTTGAGATGTCTTTACTAATTCCGAGGTGACAGTACTTACTGCTCACATATCTACTATGAACAGATTAGTTTTTCTGAGAAAGTTCTTAGTTATTCCGAGGAGAATGTACATACTCCTCACACTACTATTATGTACAGCTGAGTTTTCTTGGATATGTTCTTAGTTGTTCCTAGAAAAACTTTCAAACTGCTCACACTCTTACTCTGTACATCTGAGTTTTTTTTAAAAGTTCTTAGTTATTCTGAAGAGACAGTACATACTGCTGACATTACTACTACGTAAAGCAGATTTTATTGAAAAGTTTCATAATTATTCTGAGGAGATTGTACATACTGTTCACATTAATACTACGTATAGCTGAGTTTTTCTGAAAAATTTCTGAGTATTCTGAATAGACAGTACATAATACTCTCAGTACTACTACGTACAGCTGAAGTATACTAAAATTGTTTTTAATTATTCTGCGGAGAATGTACATAATGCTTACATTACTAGTACGTACAGCTGAGTTTTTCTGAAAACGTTCTTAGTTATTCCGAGAATAGAAAACATGCTTCTCACAATACTACTACGTACATCAGTTGTTCTTAAAATGTTCTTAATTATTCTGAGGAGACAGTACGTACTGCTCAAATTACTACCATGTACAGCTGAGTTATTCTGAAAAAAATTTTTAATTATTCTTTGGAGAGAGTACATACTGCCCGCAATACAACGATGTACAGCTGAGTTTTTCTGAAAATGTTCTTACTTATTCTGAGGAGTTGTACACACTAATCACATTATTACTACATACAGCTGTTTTTCTGAAAATGTTTTTATTTATTCTTAGGAGGCTGTACATTCTGCTCACATTACTACTATGTACATTGAGTTACTCTGAATGTTTCTTATTTACTGGGAGGAGACAGATCATACTGCTCACATTAATAATACGAACAGCTGAATTTTTTGAAAATGTTTCTATTTATTATGATGAGACAGTACTTATTCCTCACATTACTACTTTGAACAGGTCAGTTATTCTGAAAATGTTCTTAATTATTCCGAGGAAAGTGTACATCCTGCTCACATTACTACGACGTACAGCTCCGTTTTTCTGAAAATGTATTTATTTATTGCGTCGAGATATTATGTACTGCTCACATTACTAAAATGTTCGGCTGGGTTTTTCTGATAATGTTTTTATTTATTCCGAAGAGACAATACATACTGCTCACTTTACTACTACTTACACCTGAGGTATTCTAAAAATTTTCTAGTTATTCTGAGGAGACTGTACATACTGCTCACATTCCTACTACGTACAGCTTTGGTATTCCGAAAATATTCTTATTTATTCCAAGGAGAAAGTACATAATTCTCATTCTATTACTATGTACACGTGAGTTTTCCGGAAAATGTTCTTAATTATTCCGAGGAGACTGTACACTATGCTCACATTTTTACTATGTACACTTGAGTATTTCTTAAAATGTTCTTGGTCATTCCGAAGAGACCTTACATACTGCTCACTCTACTACTATATACAGTTGAGTGTTTCTGAAAATATTCTTATTTATTGTAAGGAGAGGTTACAAACTTGTCACGTTACCACTAGGTACAGCTGAATTATTCCGAAAATTTTCTTTGTTATTCCTAGGAAAGAGTAGAAACTCCTCACACTATTTCTATGTACAGCTGAGTTTTTCTGAAAATATTCTTAGTTATTCCGAACAGAATGTACATTCTGCTCACAATACTACATTGTACAGCTGAGTTTTCTTGAAAATGTCTATGTTATTCTGAGGAGACTGTACATACTGCTCACATTACTATCATTATCATCTGAGGTATTCTGAAAAAGATCTTTTTTATTCTGAGGATACGGAAATTACTATTCGCATTACTAGCATGTACAGCTGAATTATTCCGAAAATGTTTCTAACAATTCTGAGGGGACAGTACATACTGCTCGCATTACTAGGATGAATAGCTGTTTTCCTGAAAATGTTCTTACTTATTCTGATTAGACTGTACATACAGCTCGGTTTACTACTACGTAGAGCCGAGTTTTTCTAAAAACGTTCTTAGTTATTCTGAGGAGACTATACATACTGCTCACATTACTACTATATACAACTGAGGTTTTCTGAAAATGTTCTTAGTTATTCTGAGGAGACTGTATTTTCTGCTCCCATTAATACTACGTACAGTTGAGGTATTCTGAAATTATTCATAGTTATTCTGTGGAGACAGTAAATATTGCTCACATTACGTTTATGTACAGCTGAATTTTTCTGAAAATGATCTTAGTTATCCTAAGGAGATTGTACATACTGCTCACATTGCTACTTTTTACACTTTAGTTATCCTGATAATGTTCTTAGTATTCTGTCGAGACTCTACATACTGCTCCTTAAAACTACTATGTACATCTGAGTTTTTCTGATAATGTTCTTAAATATTCTGAGGAGACCGTACATACTGCTAACTTTAATAATACGTAGAATTGAGATTTTCTGAAAATGTTCTTATTTATTCTGTGGAGACAATACATACTTCTCACGTTACTACTACGTACAGCTGATGTATTCTGAAAATGTTCTTAGTTTTACTTAGGAGAATATACATATTGCTCATATTACTACTACGTACAGATGGGTTATTCTGAAAATTTTCGTAATTATTCCTGGGAGAAAATACATACTCCTCACATTAGTACGACGTACGGCTGTGGTATTCTGAAAATATTCTTAGCTATTCTGAGGAGACAGTACAAACTGCAAACATTACTAATACGTACAGCTGAGGTATTCTAAAAACTCCTTAGTAATTCTCAGGGTACTGTATTTACTGCTCACATTAATACTATGCACATTGGAGGTATTCTGAAAATGTTCTTAGTTATTTTTTGGAGACAGTACATAATTCTCACATTACTACCATATACAGGTAATTTATTTTGAAAGTGTACTTATTAATTCCGAGGAGACATTACATACTGCTAACATTACTGCTACTTACAGATGAGTTTATCAGATAATGTTCTTTGTATTTCTAAGGAGACTTACACACTCCTCACACTACTACTATGTACAGCTGAGATCTGGAAATTTTGTTAGTTATTCCATGGACCCTGAATTTTCTGCTCACAATACTACTATGTACAGTTAATTTTTTCTGATAATGTGCTTAGCTATTTCGAGGAGACAGCATAATCTGCTCACATTACTACTACGTACAGTAGTAACTGCTAGTAGTTCTTACTGCTCAAATTACTACTAAGTACAGGTGAGTTTTTCACAAAATATTCGTAGTTATACCGAGGAGACTTCATTATCCTTAAATTACTACTAAGAACAGCTGAGATTTTCTGAAAACATTCTTAGTAATTCCGAGGAGAATGTAAATTATTTTCACATTACTACTATGTACAAATAGTTTTCTGAAAATGTTTTTCGTTATTCGGAGGGGACAGTGCAACCTGCTTATATTACTGCTTTGTACAGATGACATTTTCTGAAAATGTTCTTAGTTATCCCGATGAGACAGTACACAATGCTCACATTACTATTATGTACAGATATGTTTTAATCTGAAAATATTCCTATTTATTCCGAGGTGAAATTACATACTGCTCACATTACTACTAAGTACAGCTGAGTTTTTCTAAAATGTTCTTAGTTATACCTAGTTCACATAACTAAAATGTAGAGATGAGTTTTCCTGAAAGTGTTCCTTGTTTTTCCGTGGAGACTACATTCTGCCCACATTACTGGTATGTACAGATGAGCTTTACTGAAAACTTTCTTAGTTATTCCGAGGATACGGTACATTCTGCTCACATTACTTCTAATTTTTCTGAAAAGTTCTTAGTTATTCCGAGGAGAAAGTACATTGCTTCTTACATTACTACTATGTAGAGATGTGATTTTCTGAAATTCTTCTTACTTATTCCGAGGAGACAGTACTTCCTGCTTACATTATTACTATGTACAGCTGAGTTTTTTGGAAAATGTTCTTAGTTATTCTGAGGAAACTCTACATACTGCTCACATTACTACTACGTACAGCTGAGATATTCTGAAAATGTTATTATTTTTTCTGAGGAGACAGTACATAGTGTTCACATTACTACTACGCACAGCTGAGGTATTCTGAAAATGTTCATACATATTCTGAGGAGATTGTACATACTGCTCAGATTACTACTACGTACAGCTGAGTTTTTCTGAAAATTTTCTTAGTTATTCTGAGGAGAAAGAACATACTGCGTACATTACTATTACGTAGAGCTAAATTTTTCGGAAAATGCTCTTAGTTATTCTGAGGAGACAGTACATATTGATCACATTACTACTACGCACAGCTGAGGTATTCTGAAAATGTTCATACATATTCTGAGGAGATTGTACATACTGCTCACATTACTACTACGTACAGCTGAGTTTTTCTGAAATATTTCTTAGTTATTCTGAGGAGAAAGAACATTCTGCGTACATTACTACTACGTAAAGCTAGGTTTTTCGGAAAATGTCCTTAGTTATTCTGAGGAGACAGTACATAGTGCTCACATTACTACTACGTACAGCAGAGTAATTCTGAAACTTTTCTTAGTTATTTCGAGAAGAACGTACATTATTCTCACATTACTACTGCGTACAGCTGAGGTATTCTGAAAATGTTCTTATTTATTCTGACGAGCCTGTAGATACTGCACCCATTACTACTATGTACAGCTGTGGTATTCTGAAAATATACTTAGATATTCATAGGAGACAGTACAATTTGCTCACATTACTACTTCGTACTGCAGAGGAATTCGGAAAATGTTCTCAGTTATCCTAATGAGATAGTACATACTGCTCACATTAGTACCATGTACAGCCGACTTATTCTGAAACGTTCTTAGTTATTCTGAGGAGACAGAAAATATTTTTCAATTACTACTACGTACAGCTGCTTTTATGAAAATGTTTTTAGTTTATCTGAGAAGACATTATGTACTGCTCATATTACTATTAAGTACAGCCACGTTTTTCTGAAAATATTCCTAGTTATTGCTAGGAGACAGTACATACTGCTCATACTACTACTATGTAAGCTGAGGTTTTCTGAAAATGTTCTCTTTTATTCCGCGGAGGCAGTACATACTCCTCACACTACTACTATGTACAGATGTGATTTCTCAAAATTTTCTTAGTTATTCCGTGGAGAGAGAAAATACTGTTCACAATACTGCTGTGTAGAGATGAGTTTTTCTTCAAATTTACTTAATTATACTAAGGAGATTATATTCTGCTCACATTATTACTATGTAAGGTGAGCTTTCTGAAAATGTTTTATTTATTCCGAGGAGACCGTACATATTGCTCACATTAATACTACGTACAGCTGAGCTTTTCTGAAAACGTTCATAGTTATTCCGAAGAGGCAGTACAATATGCTCACATTATTACTATGTACATATGATTTTTTTCTGAAAATGTTCTTAGTTATAACTCGTAAACAGTATTTTCTGCACATGTTTCTACTGTGTACAGATGAGGTTTTATGAAAGTTTTCTTTGATATTCCGAGGAGACAGTACATACTTCTCACACTACTACTATGTACAGCGGAGTTTTTCTGAAAATATTCTTAGTTGTTCCGAGGAGACTGTATATAATGCTCAAATTACTACTACTTAAGCTGAGTTATCCTGAAAATGTTCTTATTTATTCTGCAGAGTCTGTGCATACTGCTCACAATACTACTATGTGCATCTGAGTTATTCTGAATATGTTAGTTATTCTGTGGAGAGAGTACATATTGATCGCAATACTACGAAGTATAACTGAGTTTTCCTGAAAATGTTCTTATTTGTTCTGAGGAGACAGTACATACTTCTCACAATACTACTACGTACAGCTGAGTTTTTCTGAAAATGTTCTTTGTTATTCTGAGAAGACAGTTCATACTGCTCACATTACTGCTACGTGCAGCTGAGTTTTTCTGAAAATGATTACTTATTCTGAGGAGACAGTACATACTTCTCACATTACTACTATGTAACCTGTTTTTCTGAAAATGTTCAATTATTTTCTGAGGAGACAGTACACACTGCTCTTATTACTTCTACGTACAGATGTGCTTTTCTGAAAATGTTATTAATGTACGTACTGCTCACATTACTACTACGTACAGTTGGGTTTTTCTGAAAATATTCCTTATTGTTCCCAGGAGACAGTACACCTTGCTCACATTACTACTACGTACAGATAAGTTTTAATAAAAATATTCCTTGTTATTCCGAGGAGACAGTGCAATCTGCTCACATTACTACTATGTACAGATGATTTTTTTGAAAATGTTCTTATTTATTCCGCGAAGGCAGTACAGATTGCACACGTTTTTACTGTGTACATTTTAAGTTTTTCTGAAAATGTTCTTATTTATTCCGAGGAGACTGTACATTCTGCTCACATTACTACCTTGTAAAGATGAGCTTTTCAGAAATGTTCTGAGTTATTCTTAGGGTACAGTTTATACTTCTCACATTACTATTATTCACAAAATATTTTTTCTGAAAATGTACATTTTAATTCCGAGTGGACAGAACAACTTCTTACATTACTACTAAGTTCAGCTGAGTTTTTCTGAAGATGTTCTTAGTTATTACGCGAAGACAGTACATTTTGCTCATATTACTACTATGTAGAGATGAGTTTTTATGGGAATGTTCTTATTTATTCTGAGGAGACAGTACATACTCCTCACACTACTACCACGTACAGCTGAGTTATTCTGAAAATGTTTGTAGTTTATCTCAGGAGAATATACATAGTGCTCACACTACTACGATGAACAAATTAATTTTTCTGAAAATGTTCTTAGTTATTCTGAGGAGACAGCACATACTGCTCACATTACTACTACGTACAGCTGTGTTTTTGTGAAAATATGCTTAGTTATTCCGAACAGAGAGTACAAACTTTTCGCATTAATACTACGGACAGCTGAGTTTTTCTAAAAATGTTCTTAATTATTCAGAGGAAACTGCATTCTGCTCGCATTACTAGTAGGTACAGCAGAGTTTTTCTGAAAATGTTCGTAGTTATTCAGAATAGATTGTACATACTGCTCACTTTATTACAATGTACAGCTGAGTTTTTCTGAAATTGTTCTTAGTTATTCCGGAGACACAGTACGTACTGCTCATATTACTACTACGGACAGCTGAGTATTTCTGTACATTATTCTGATATGTGTACTATATTCAGATGAGTTTTTTCTAAAATGTTCTTAGTTATTCCGTGGAGACTGTATATACTGCTCAATTTACTACAATGCACAGCTGAGGTTTTCTGAAAATATTCTTAGTTATTCCGAGGAGACATTACACACTGGTCACATTACTACTATGTACGGATTAGATTTATGAAAATATTCTTTGTTATTCCGATGGGACCGTACATACTGCTCACATTACTACTACGTGCAACTGAGTTCTCCTGAAAATGTTCAATGTTATTCCGAGGAGACAGTACCAAATGCTCACAATACTACTATGTACAGATGAGTTTTTCTGAAAATGTTCTTAGTTATGCTGACGTTACGTTACATTCTACACACATTACTACTATTTATAGATAAGTATTTCTGAAAATGTTCTTAATTATTCCTAGGAGACCGTACATACCGCTCGCATTATTACTACCTACATCTGAGTATTTCTGAAAATGTTCTTAGTTATTCCGTGGCGACAGACCTTTATGCACACATTACAACTATGTGGATATGTTTTTTTTAAATGTTCTTAGTTATTCCGAGGAAGCAGTGTTTATTGCTCACATTACTAGTATGTGCAGTTGAGTTTCTCTGAAATTATTATTAGTTATTATGAACAGACCTACATACTCCTCACACTAATACTACGTACAATTGAGTATTTCTGAAAATGTTCTTGTTTGTTCCTAGGAGAGAGTACATCCTGCTCACACTACTACTATATGTAGCTGACATTTCTGAAAAAGTTCTTAATTATTTTGTTGAGACTGAACATACTGCTCAGATTACTACTACGTACAGCTGAGTTTTTCTGAAAAAGTTTTTATTTATTCTGTGGAGCCTGTAAATACTGCTCACATTACTACGAAGCACGGCTGAGTTATTCTGAAAATGTTCTTAGTTATTCCGTGGAGACAGTATATTCTGCTCACAATTCTACTACATAAACCAGAGATTCTCTGAAAATGTGCTTAGATATTCAGAAGATGCAGTACATACTGCTCACATTAATACTACGTACAGCTCAGTTTCTCTGAAAAAGTTCTTAGTTTTTCTCAGGATACAGTGCATACTGCTCACATTACTGCTACGTATAGCTGAATATTTCTGAAAATGTTCTTAGTTATTCTGAGGAGACAGTACATACTACTCACATTACTACTACGTTCAGCAGAGTTGCTCTGATAATGTTCTTATTTATTCCATGGAGACAGAACATGTTTCAAATATTAAAAAATACGTACAGCTTAGTTTTCTTGAAAATGTTCTTAGATATTGTGAGAAGAGAGTACATGCTGCTCACATTAATACTTTGTAAACCTGAGTTTTTTTGAAAATGTTGTTAGTTTTTCTGAGGAAACTGGACATACTGCTCAAATTACTACTGTGTACAGCTGATTTTTTCTGAATATATTGTTAGTTATTCTCAGGAGACAATCCATTCTGCTCTCATTTCTAACATCTACAACTGTTTATCTGAAAATTTTCTTAGTTATTCTGAAGAGACTGGTCATACTGCTCGCATTAATAATAGGTTCAGTAGAGTTCATCTGAAAATGTTCTTACTTATTCTAAGGAGACTGTACACACTTGTCACATAACTATTATTTAGAGATATGTTTTTCTGAAAATGTTCTTTGTTATTTTAAGATACTGTAATACTTCTCGCATTACTACTATGTACAGTTTACATATTCTGAAAATGTTCATATTTATTCTCAGGAGACCCTACGTACTGCTCACATTACTACTATGTACAGCTGAGTTTTTCTGAAATAGTTCTTAGTTATTCTGAGGGTTAGGACATACTGCTCAAATTACTACTTCGTACAGCTGAGTTTTTCTAAAAATGTTCTTAGCTTTTCTGAGGAGACTGTACAAACTGCTCACATTACTATTACGTAAGCTGTGTTTTTCTGAAAATTTTCTTAATTATTCTGAGGAGACAGTACTAACTTTTCACATTACTAGTACGTACACCTGATGTATTTTGAAAATGTTTATTGTTATTCTGAGGAGACAGTATCTACTTCTCTATTTACTACTACGTACAGCTTAGTAATTCTGAAAATGTTCTTAGTTGTTCTGAGGAGTCAGATCATACTGCTCACATTACTACTACGTACAGCTGAGGGGTCCTGAAAATGTTCTTATTTATTCTGAGGTGAAGGGACATACTGCTCACAGTTCTACTACGTAAAACTGAGATATTTTTAAAATGTTCCTAGTTATTCTGAGGGGACAGTATACACTGCTGTAATTATTACTGAAAACTACTGAGTTTTCCTGCAAATATCCTTAGTAATCGTGAGGAGACTGTACATACTGCTTACCATACTACTAGATGCAGCAGAATTTTTTATGTAAATATTCATATTTATTCTGCGGAGACAGTACATACTTCTCAAAATAATGCTACGTAGATCTCTGTCTTTTATGAAAATGTTCTTAGTTATTCCGAAGAGACAACACAATATGCTCAAATTACTACTATGTACAAATGATTTTTTCTGAAAATGTTCATAGTTATTCCGTGGAGACTATACATACAGCTCGTATTAATATTTTGTACATACGATTTTTTCTGGAAACGTTCTTAGTTATTCTGACGATAAGTACATTCTACTCACATTACTACTATGTGCAGTTGTGTTTTTCTGAAAATGTTCTTAGTTATTCCGAAGAGACCGTACATACTGCAAAAAATATAACTACGTACATCTAAAATTTTCTTCAAATTATCTTAGTGATTCCGAGTCGAATGTTCATTATGCTCACATTGCTACTATGTCAAGATAGGTTCTGAAAACGTTCTTAGTTATTCTGAGGAGAACTTACTCCTCACACTACAACTATTTACAACTGAATATTTCTGGAAATGTTCTTATTTGTTCCGAGGAAACCGTACATACTCTTCACACTATTTCGCTATACAGCTGAGTTTTTCTGAAAATGTACTTAATTTTTCTGAGGACACTGTTCATACTGCTCAGATTACTACTACGTACTGCTTAGTTTTTCTGAAATTATTCTTACTTATTCTGAGTAGACTGTACCTACTGCTCACTTTACTACTATGAACAGATAAGTTATTCTACAAATGTTCTTATTTATTCTGAAGATACTACATACTCCCATATTACTGCAACTTACAGCTGTGTTTTTCCAAAAATCCTTATTTATTCTTAAGAAGCGGTACATGAAACTCACATTAGAGTTACGTATAGCTGAATTTTTCTGAAAATGTTTTTAGTTATTCTGAGGAGACAGTACATACCGCTCACGTTATTACAACGTTCTGCTACGTTATTCTGAAAATATTCTTAGATATTCTGAGAAGACAGTACATATTGCTCACATTACTACTACGTACAGCTGGGTTTTTCTGAAAATGTCCTTAGATATTCTGAGGAGACAGTACATACTGCGCACATTACTACTAAGTACAGCTGTGTTTTTATCAAAATGTGCTTAGTTATTCCGAGGAGAGTATTCATACTGCTCACTTTACTACTACGTACAACTGAGCTTTTCTGAAATTGTTCTTAATTATTCCGAGGAAACAGTAGAAACTGCTCACATAACCACTAATTACGGCTGAGTTTTTGCGAAAATGTTCTTAGTTATTTCGAGGAGACATTTCATTCTGCTCACAATACTACTACGTAAAGCTGGTTTTTTCTGAAAATATTAGTTATTTGGAAGAGAGAGTACGTACTGCTCATATTACTACTATGTAGAGATCAGTTTTCTGAAAAAGTTTCTTAATTATTTTGAGGATAGGGTACATACTGCTCCCTTTACTAATATGTATACCTGAGTTTTTCTGAAAATTTTCTTAGTTACTCTAAAGAGACAGTACATAATGCTCACCTTTGTACTACGTAGAGCTGAGTTTTTCTAAAAATGTTCTTTATTATACTGCGATGACAGTACATGCTGCTTATATTACTGGTATGTACAGCTGAGTTATTCTGAAAATTTTCTTGGTTATTCTGTGGAGACAGTACATACTTCTCATATTACTGTTATTTACAGCTGAGTTATTCTGATAGTGTTTTTACTTATTCTATGGAGGCAGTAGAAATTGCAAATATTACAACTAAGTACAGCTGGTTATTCTGAAAACGTGCTTAGATACTCTGATGAGACAGTACATACTTCTTACATTACTACTACGTAAGCTGAGATTTTCTGAAAATGTTCTTATTTATTCTGAGGAAACAGTACACAATGCTCTTATTTTTACTACTTAAGGATAAGTTTTTTCTGAAAATGATCTTAATTATTCTTGGGGACAGTATATACTGCTCACAATTCTACTATGTACAGCTTAGTTGTCCTAAAATTGTTCTTAGTTATTCTGATGAGACAGTACATACTGCTCTCATTACTACTATGTACAGCAGAGTTTTTTTGAAAATGTTCTTAGCTATTCTGAGAAGACTGGTCATACTCCTCACATTAATACTACGTTCAACTGATTTAATCTGAAAATGTACTTAGTTATTCTAAGGGGATAGTACATAATTCCCACAATACTACTATGTACAGCTGAGTTTTTCTGAAACTGCTATTAGTTATTCTGAGGGGACTGTACATACTTCACACATTATTACTATTGTCAACTGAGTTTTTCTGAAAATGTTCTTACTTATTCTGACGAGACTGTAATACTGTTCGCATTACTACTAAGTACAGCTGTGTTTTTCTGAAAATGTTCTTAGTTATTCTGATGAGACAGTACATACTGCTCACATTACTACTATGTACAGCCGAGAGGTTCTGAAAATGTTCTTAGTTATTCTGAGGAGATAGTACTTACTGCTTACATTACTACTACGTGCAGCTAAGTTTTCCTGAAAATGTTCTTACTTATTCTGACGAGACCGTACATACTCCTCACATTACTACTACGTACAGCTGTGTTTTTCTGAAATGTCCTTAGTTATTCTGAGGAGAGCGTACATACTGCACACATTACTACTACTTACAGCCGAGGGTTTCTGAAAATGTTCTTAGTTATTCTGTGTTGAAAGGACGTATCGGCTGACATTAACTTTACTTACAGCTGAGGTATTTTGAAAATATAGTTTTTTATTCAATGGAGACTGTACATATTGCTCAAATTAGTAATACTTATAGCTAAATTATTCTGAAAATATTTTAGTTATTCTGAGGAAACTGTACATTCTCCTCACATTACTACTAAGTACAGCTCAAATATACTGAAAACATTCTTAGTTATTGTAAAGAGAGGGTACCTACTGAACACGTTACTACTAAGTACAACTAAGGTATGCTGAAAATGTTCTTAATTATTCGTAGGAGACAGTACATACTGCTCACATTACTACTATGAACATCTGAGATATTCTGAAAATGTAAATATTTATTCTGATTAGACAGCACATACTGCTCACTTTACTATTATGTACAGCTGATATATTTTGAAAATGTTTTTAGTTTTTCTGCAGGGACAGTGTATACTGCTCAAATTACTGCTATGTACAGCTAATATATTCTGAGAATGTTCTTATTTATTCTGTGGAGTCTGTAATTACTTCTCACATTACTACTACGTAAGATGATTTATTCTTGAAAAGATATTTGTTACTCTGCTGAGACAGTACATACTGCTCTCATTACTGCTATGTACAGATAAGTTATTGTGAAAATGTTCTTATTTATTCTGAGGAGTCAGTAATTAATTCTCACATTACTACTAAGTACAGATGATTTATTCTTGAAACGTTATAAGTTATTCTGAGGAGACAGTACATACTGCTCTCATTACTGCGATGTACAGCTGAACTTTTATGAAAATGTTCTTAGATATTTTGTCGAGACAGTCCATAAAGGTCACATTAATACTAAGTACAGATGAGTTTTTTAAAATTATTCTTATTTATTCCGAGGAGACAAAACATAATTCTGATATTTCTACTACGTACAGATGAGGTATTCTGAAATTTTTTCTTAGTTATTATGAGGAGACCGTACATACGGTACACATTACTTCTATGTAAAGCTGAGATTTTCTGAAAATGTTCTTAGTTATTCTGATTAGACAGCAAATACTATTCACATTAATAATTTGTATGGCTGTGTTTTTCTGAAAATGTTTTTCGATATTCTTAGGAGACAGAACATATTTCTCACGTGACTGCTACATACATCTGAGTTTTTCTGAAACTATTTTTAATTATTCTGAGGAGACAGTATATTTTGCTACCATTACTGCTAAGTAGAGTTGAATTTTTCTGGAAATGTTTTAGTTATTCTGAGGAGACTGTATATACTGCTCACGTTACTACTATGTATTGTTGAGTTACTCTGAAAATATTCTTTTATATTCTGAGGAGGCGTTACATAGTGCGCACTTTACTACTACGTACAACTGAGTTATTCTGAAAATGTTCGTTTTTTTAGGAGAGATTCCATACTGCTAACTTTTCTAATAGGTTCAGCTGCTTTTTTCTTTAAATATATTTAGTTATTCTGAGGAGAGAATACATACTGCTCAAATAGCTACACTTTAGAGCTGATTTTTCTGAAAATGTTCATATTTAATATGTGGAAACAGTACATACTGCTCACATTACTTCTACGTACAACTGAGTTTTTCTGAAAACGTTCTTAATTATTCTGTGGAGACAGTAAATACTGCTCATATTACTACAACGTACAGCTGAGTTTTTCTGAAAATGTTCTTTATTATTCCGAGGAAACAGTACATTCTGCTCACATTTCTACTACGTACAACTGAGTTTTTCTGAAAATGTTCTTATTTATTCCGAGGAGATAGTACATACTGCTTACATTACTATTAGGTACAGATGAGTTTTTATGAAAATGTTCTCAGTTATTCTGAGGAGAAATTACATACTGCTTACATTTCTACTATGTACAGCTTATTTATTCTAAAAATGCTCTTATTTATTCTATGGATACAGTACATAATTCTCACATTACGTCTTTGTAGAGCTAGATTATTCTGAAGAGACTGTACATACTTCTCACATTACTACTATGTACAGCTGAGGTATCCTGCAAATGTTCTTATTTATTGTAAGTAACCTACATAATCCCCATATTACTGCAACATACAGCTATGTTTTTCTTGAAATATCCTTACTTATTCTTAGGAAAACGTACGTAATCCTCACATTAGTGTTACATAAGCTGAGTTTTTCTGAAAACGTTTTCAGTTATTCTGAGTAGACAGTACATACTGAACAATTTATTAATACGTTCAACTGCGTTATTCTGAAAATATTCTTATTTATTCTGAGGAGACAGTACATATTGCTCACATTGCTACTACGTTCATCTGAGTTATTCTGAAATTCTTCTTAGTTATTCTGAGGAGACTTACATACTGCTTACATTATTAATATGTAAGATGAGTTTTTCTGAAAATGTTCTTAGTTATTCTAAGGGGACAGTTCCTACTGCGCACATTACTAGTACGTAAGATGTGTTTTTCTGAAAATGTTTTAAGTTATCCTAGGACAGTAAATACTGCTTACATTACTACTATGTACAGCTCTGCTTTTCTCAAAATATTCTAAGTTTTTCTGAGGAGGCAATACATACTCCTCACATTACTACTACGAACAGCTGGGCTTTTCTGAAATTGTTCTTATTTCTTCCGAGGAAACAGTACATACTGCTCACATTACTACTAAGTACAGCTGAGTTTTTCTGAAAATGTTCTTAGTTATTCTGAAGAGACAGAACATAATGTTCACATTTCTACAACGTACAGCGGAATTTTTCTAAAAATGTTCTTAATTATTCTGAGGAGACAGTAGATACTGCTTACATTTCTACTATGTAAAGCTGAGTTATTCTGAAAATATTCTTGTTTATTCCTTGGAGACAGTACGTACTTCTCACGTTACTACTAAGTACAGCTGTGATTTTCTGAAAATGTTCTTCGTTATTCTGTTTAGAAAGTACATGCTCCTCACAGTACTAATTCGTACAGCTGACTTTTTATGAATTTGTTCTTAGTTATTCTCATGAGACAATACATACTACTCTCCTTACTACTACGTACAGCTGAGGTATTCTGAAAATGGTCTCTGTTATTTTCACAGAATATACTTCTCGCATGACTGGTAGGTATGTCGGAACTTTTATGAAAATATTTTTACTTATTCTGAGGAGACAGTATATTTTGCTAACATTACTGCGAAGAAGAGTTCAGATTTTCTAAAAATGTTCTTAGTTATTCTGAGGAAACAGTACATACTGCTCACGTTACTAATATGTATTGTTGAGTTATTCTAAAAAAATTCTTTTATTTTCTGATGAAACAATACTTACTGCTCTCATTACTACTACGAACAGCTGAGTTATTCTGGAAATGTTCGTATTTATTCTGAGGAGAGGGTATATACTGCTCACATTTCTAATATTTAGAGCTGAGTTTTTCTGGAAATATATTACTTATTCTGAGGAGAAATTTCATACTGCTTTTTTCTGTAAATATTTATAGTTATTCTGTGGAAACCTATTTTTCACATTCCTACTACGTACAACTGAGTATTTCTGAAAACGTTCTTAATTATTCTGTGGAGACCGAAAATACTGCTTACATTATTACTACGTACAGCTCTGTTTTTCTGAAAATATTCTTATTTTTCCGCAGGAGACAAATAAATATTGCTCACATTACTACTACGTACAGTTGAGTTTTTCTGAAAATGTTCTTAATTATACCGTTGAAACAGTACATTCTGCTCACATTTCTGCTACGTACAACTTTTTTCTGAAAATGTTCTTATTTATTCTGTGGAGACAGTACATACTGCTTACATTGCTACTAGGCACAGCTGAATTTTTTTTAAAATATTCTTAATTATTCTGAGGAGACTGGTAATACTTCTCACATTAATACTAAGTACAACTGAATTTATCTGAAAATTTTCTTAGTTATTCTAAAGAGACTGAACTTACTGCTCACATTACTACTATATACAGCAGAGTTATTCTGGAAAGTATTAGTTATTCTGAGGAGACTGTACATACTGCTCACTTTACTACTATGTACAGCTGTGTTATTTTGAAAATGTTCTTATTTATTCTAAGGAGATTCTACATACTGCTCACATTACTACCATTTACAGCTGAGTTTTTCGGAAAATGTTCTTAGTTATTCTGAAGAGACAGTAATTCCTCCTCACATTACTACTATGTGCAGCTGAGGTTTTCTTAAAATATTCTTAGATATTGTGAGGAGAGAGTACATACTGTTCAGATTACTACTATGTACAACTGATTTTTTCTGAAAATGTAATTATTTATTCTGACTTGAGAGTACAAACTGCTCAAATTACTACGATGAACAGCTGGTTTTTTCTGAAAAAGTTCTTAGTGGTTCTGAGGGGCTGTCATACAGCTCAAATTTCTACCACGTATAGCTGAGTTTTTCTGAAAATATTCTTAATTATTCTGAGGAGACTGTACGTACTACTAACATTACTGCTTCGTACAGCTGAGTTTTTCTGAAAATGTTAGTTATTCTGAGGAGAATGTACATACTGCTCCCATTACTAATATATACAGCTGAGTTATTCTGAAAATATTCTTAGTTATTCTGGGGAGACTATACATACTGCTCTTGTTACTACTATGTAGAGCTGAGTTATTCTGAAAATGTTCTTATTTATTCTCAGAAGGCTATACATATTGCTAACATTACTAATATTTACGGCTGAGTTTTTCTAAAAATGTTCCTTAGTTTTCCTCAAGAGGCTGTACTTGCTGCTCACAATATTATTAGGTACAGCTGAGGTATTTTTAAAAAGTTCTTAGTTATTCTGAAGATACTGTACATATTATTCACATTACTACTAAATAGATCTGAGGTATACTGAAATTTGTTTTTATTATCCTGAGGAGACTGTACATTCTGCTCATATTACTACTACGTACAGCGGAGTTATACTGAAAATATTCTTAATAATTCTGAGGTGACAGTACATAATGCACATTATTCTAGTATGAACAACTGGGTATTCTTAAACTATTCTTATTTATTTTGTAGAGACAGTACATACTGCTCACTTTACTACCATGTACAGCTGAGTTATTTTAAACTGTTATCAGTTATTCTGTGGAGACAGAAATTTCTGCTCACATTACTGCTATGCACAACTAAGTTATTCTGAAAATGTTCTTAGCTTTTAATAAGATATATTAAATACTGCTCACATTACGATTACGTACATCTGAGGTATTCTGAAAATGTTCTTAGTTATTCTGATGAAATAGTACATAATTCTCACATTACTAGTACGTACAGCTGATTTTTACTGAAAATTTTATTTGTTATTCTGAGGAGACAGTATATACTGCTCAAATTACTACGAAGTACAACTGAGTTTTTTGAAAATTTTCTTATTTGTTTTGAGGAGCTGTACTTACAACTCAAATTACTACTACGTATAGCTGAGTTTTTCTGAAATTCTTTTTACTTATTCCGAGGAGACAGCACATACTGCTCACATTACTGCACGTATATCTCATTTTTTCTGAAAATGTTCGTAGTTATTCTGAGGAGACTGTACATACTGCTCACATTACTGTTACGTACAGATGAATTTTTCTGAAAAATCCCTTAGTTATTCTGATGAGACAGTACATAATGCTCACAATACTACTACGTAAAGTTGGGTTTTTTTCTGAAAATATTCTAATTTATTCAGAGGAGATAGTACATACTCCTCAAATTACTACTACGTACAGCTGAGTTTTCTTTGAATTTTCTTATTTATTTTGAGGAAACATTACCTAATGATCACATTATTGCTTTGTACAGCTGAGTTTTTCTGAAAATGTTCTTAGTTATTCTGAGGAGACAGTACTTACTGCTCACATTTCTAATACATACTGCTGAGTTTTTTTGAAAATGTTCTTAGTTATTCTTAAGAGACAGTACATACTGCTCACATTACTACTACGTACAGCTGTGTATTTCTGAAAATGTTCTCAGTTATTCTGAGGAGACAGTACATAATGCTCGCATTTATACTACGTACAGCTGTGTTTTTGTGAAAATGATTCATAGTTGTTCTGAGGAGAGAGTACATCCTGCTCATATTTATACTACTTACAGCTGAGTTTTTCTGAAAATGTTCTTAGTTATTCTGAGGAGTTTGCACATACTGCTCACATTACTGCAACGTAAGCTGAGTTTTTCTAAAATTGTTCTTATTTATTCTGTGGAGACAGTACAAACTGCGATTGTTACTACAACGTACATTTGAATTATTCTTAAAAATATTCTTATTTATCCTAAGGAGAGCGTACATACTTCTCACCTTACTACAGCGTACAGCTGAGTTATTCTGAGGAGAATGTACATACTGCTCTATTGAATATTATGTACAGCTGAGTTTTTCTGGAAATGTACTTAGATATTCTGAGGAGACTATACATACTGCTCACATTAATACTACGTACAGCTGTGTTTTTCCTGAAAAGGTTCTTAATTATTCGGAGGAGACGGAACATACTGCTCACATTACTACAACGTACAGCTGAGTTTTTCTGGAAATGTTTTTAATTATTCCGAGGAGACAGCATATTCTGCTCACATTACTTCTACATACAGCTGATTTTTTCTAAAAATGTCATTTATTCCGAAGCGACAGTACATACTTCTCACATTACTGCTACGCACAGCTGAGGTTTTTCTGAAAATGTTGTAAGTTATTCTGGGGGACTGTACATTATGCTCACATTACTACTATGAAAAATGAATTTTTCTGAAAATGCTCTTAGTTATTCGGAGGAGAAAGTACATACTACTAACACTACTACTATGTACAAATGAGTTATTCTAAAAATATTGTTATTCCGAGGTGACAGTACATTCTGCTCACATTACAACTATATACAGACAAGTTTTTCTGAAAATATTCTTAGTTATTCCGTGGAGAACGTACGTACTCCTCACCCTACAATTATGTTCAACTCAGTTTTTTGAAAATGTTCTTCGTGATTTTGAGAAAACAATACATATTTCTCCCATTACTACTATGGAGAGATGAGTTTTTCTGAAAATGTTCTTAGTTATTCTGCGGAGCCAGTACATACTGCTCACATTACTGCTATGTACAGGTAATTTTTTCTCATTATGTCCTTTGTTATTACAAGCAGAGTGGACATACTCCACAAATTATTACTTTGTACAGCTTAGGTGTTCTGAAAATGTTCTTATTTATTCTGAAGTGTCATTATATTCTGCTCACAATTCGACTATGTACGTATGAGTTTTCCTGAAAATGTTCTTAGTTATTCCGAGCTGACAGAACTTACTTCGCACACTACTAGTATGTTCAGCTAAGTTAATCTGAAAATGTTGTTAGTAATTCCGAGGTGACAGTGCATTCTTCTCACATTACTTCTATGTACAGATGAGTTTCTCTGAAAAAGTTCTTAGTTATTCCGAGGAGACAGTTCATACTGTTCACACTTATATTATGTACAGCTGTTTTTCTGAAAATGTTCTTATCTATTTCAAGGAGACAAGACAATTTGCTTACATTACAATACGTACAACTGGGTTATCCTGAACATTTTCTTAATTATTCTGATGAGAGTGTACATACTGCTCACATTACTACCATAAAGAGCAGAGTTATTTTGGAAATGTTCTTAGTTATTCTGTTGAGACAGAACATACTGCTCACATTACTGCTATGTACAGCTCTGTTATTCTGATATTTTCAGTTATTGTGTGGAGAAAATACATACTTGTCACATTACTACGATGTACAGCTGAGTTTTTCTTTAAATGTTCTTAGTTATTCTGAGGATACTGTACATGCAGTTCAATTTACTACCACGTACAACTGATTTTTTCTGAAAAAGTTCTTATTTTTCTGAGGGAACAGAACATACTGCTCATATTTCTACTACGTACACCTGAAATATTCTGAAAAATATTTAGTTATTCTGAGGTGACAGAACTTACTTCTCTCGTTACTACTATGTACAGTTGATTTTTTTGAAAATGTTCTTTGTGATACCCAGGATAGAGTAAATACTGCTCACATTACTACGGTGCACAGCTGAGTTTTTCTGAAAATGTTCTTAGATTTTCTGAGGAGACTGTACATACTGATCAGTTTACTATTACTTACAACTGAGTTTTTTGAAAGTGTATTTAGTTATTCTGAGGGTCAGGACATACAGCTCACATTACTACGATTTACAGCTAAAATATTCTGAAAATGTTCTTTCTTAATTTGGGGAGACAGTACATACATTCCACGTTACTAGTACGTACTGCTGAGTTTTTCTGAAAATGTTCTTAGTTATTCTGAGGAGACTGTAATTACTGCTCACATTACTACAGTGTACAGCTGAGTTTGTCTGAAAATGTTCTTAGTTATTCTGAGGAGACAGTACATCGTTCTTACGTTACTACTATGTACAGTAGATTTATTCTGGAATTATTATTATTTATTCTGTGGAGACAGTACATATTGCTCAAATTACTACTACGTAAGCTGAGATATTCTGAAAATGATCTTAGTTGTTCTGAGGATAATGTACCTACTGCTCACATTAGTATTACGTAAGCTGAGTTTTCTGGAAATGTCCTTATTTATTCTGAGGAGACTCTACATTATTGTCACATTCCTACTATGTACGGATGGATTTATCTGAAAAAGTTTTTTGATATTCCAAGGAGACGGGACATTCTGCTCACATTCCTACTATGTACAGATGAGTTTTTTCTGAAAATGTTCTTAGTTATTCATAGGATTCAGTACATACTGCTAACACTACAACTATGTAAATCTGAATTATCCTGATATTAGTTATTCCGAGGTGATAGTACATTCTGCTTACATTACCACTATGTACGGATGTGTTTTTCTGAAAATATTGTTTGTTATTCTGTGGAGACTACATCCTTCTCTCTTTACTAGTATGTACAGATGGATTTTCCTGATAATGTTCTTAGTTATTACGAGGAGACTGTACATACTGCTCACATTACAACTATGCGGATATGAGTAATTCTGAAAATATTTATTTTTTCTGAGGAGGCAGTAAATAATGCTCACATTACTACTAAGTGCAGCTGAGGTATACTGAAAATGTTTTAATCCTTCTGAGGAGTCAGTACATACTGCTCACATTACTACGATATACACTAAGTTTTCCTGAAAATGTACCTAGTTATTTTGTGGAGACACTACCTAATTCCCACATTAATAGGTTGTACATCTGATTTTTTTAGAAAATTTTCATAGTTATTCTGAGGAGACTGTACATATTGCAGACATTACTACTATGTACATTTAGGTTATTCTGAAAATGAACTTATTTATTCCGAGGAGACAGAACATATTCCTAACATTACAACTATGTAAGCTGAGTTTTTCTGAAAATGTTCTCTTTCATTCTGTGGAGACAGATTACTAGTTAATTTCATTCTGTGGAGACAGATTACTAGTTACTTTCATTCTGTGGAGACACATTACTAGTGTGTAGGGCTGAGTTAGTTTGAAATTGTTCTTAGTTATTCTGAGGAAACAGTACATAATGCTCACATAACTAGTACCTACAGAATAGTTTTTCTGAAAATATACCTATTTACTCTGAGCAGTGTACATACAGATCACATTACTACTACATACAGCTGAGTTATTCTGAAGATGTTGTTAGTTATTCTTAGGAGATTGTACATACTGTTCACATTACTACTGTGTACCGCAGAGAAATTCTAAACGTGTTCTTAGTTATTCTGGGTAGACAATACATGCTGCTCACATTACTACTATAAACACATTAGTGTTTGTGAAAATTTCCTATTTTATTCCAATGAGACCTTACATACTGCTTACATTAATGCAAAGTACAGATGTGTTCTTCTGAAAATGTTCTTAGTTATTCTGAAGGGACAGTACATACTGCTCAGATTACTACTATGTACAGCTGAGGTTTTCTAAAAATTTTCTTAGTCATTCTGAGAGGAAAGAATGTAATGCTCACATTATCTCTACGTACAGATTTCTTTTTCTGAAAACGTTCTTACTTATTCAGAGAAGGCAGTATATAATGCTCACAATACTACTATGCACAAATGAGTTTTTCTGAAAATATTCTTGATTATTCACAGGATACAGTACATTCTGCTCACGTTACTAATACGAACAGGTGAGTTTTTCTAAAAATGTTCTTATTTATTCCGAGGAGAATGTACTTACAACTCACACTACTACTATGTACAGTTGAGTTTATCTGAAAATTTTCTTAGTTATTCCGTGGAGACCGTACAAACTGCTCACATTTCAACAACGTATAACTGAGTTTACCTGAAAATTTTCTTACTTTGAGGAGACAGTTCTTACTGATCACATTACTACTACGTACAGCTGAAGTAATCTGAAAATGTTCGTAGTTAGACTGAGGACACAGTACCTTATTCTCACATTTCTACTATGTACATCTGAGGTATTTTGAAAGATGAGTATTTCTGAAAATGTTCGTAATTCTGAGGAGGCAGTAAATAATCCTCAAATTCCTACTACGTACAGTGGAGTTATTCTGAAAATGTTCTTATTTATACAGAGGAGACAGTACATACTGCTCACATTATTACGCTGTACACTGTGTTTTCCTGGAAATGTTCTTATTTATTGTGTGGAGACAATACCTACTTTCCACATTACTACGATATATAGATTATTTTTCTGAAAATGTTCATGGTTATTCTGTGGAGATTGTAGAGACTGCTCACATTTCTACTATGTACATCTGAGTTATTCTGAAAATGTTCTTATTTTTTCTGTGGAGACAGTACATATTCCTCACAATACTGCAATGTACAGCTACGTTTTTCAGAATATGTTCTTATTTATTCTGAGGAGACCATACATACTTCTCACATAACTGCCATATACAGTTGAGTTATTTTGAAAATGTTCCAAGTTATTCTTAGTGAGACAGTACATACCGCTCACAGTATTGCCATGTACAGCTGGGTTATTCTGAAAATCTTCTTAATTCTTCTGTGGAGAGAGAACTTACTGCTCACATTACTACTAAATACAGCTGAGTTATTCTGAAAATGTTCTTTTTTATTCTGTGGAGACTGTACATACTGCACACATTACTCGTATGAACATCTCAGGAACTCTGAAAATACTCTTACTTATTCTGAGGAGACCGTACATACTGCTCACATTACTACCATATACATTTGAATTATTTTGAAAATGTTCTTAGTTATTCTGAGGAGACAGTACATACTGCACACATTATTGCTATGTACAGCTGGGTTATTCTGAAAATTTTCTTAATTATTCTGAAGAGAATCTAAATACTGCTCACATTACTACTACGTACATTTGAGTTATTCTGAAAATGTTCTTAGTTCTTCTGAGGAGACAGTACATACTGCTCACATTACTACGATGTACAACTGAGTTATTCTGAAAAATTTCTAAGTTATTCTGAGGAAAGTGTTCATAGTGCTCACATTACCACTATATACAGCTGAGAGATTCTGAAAACTGTTTGTAATTCTGAGGAGACAGTAAATACTGCTCACATTACTACTGTGTACATCTGAGTTAATCTGAAAATGTTCTTAGTTATTCTGCGGAGACAGCACATATTACTCAAATTTCTGGTACGTAATCTAAGTTTTCTGAATATATTCTTATTTTTTATGAGGAAAGGGTAAATACTGCTCACATTACTGCTACGTACAATTGAGTTTTTCTGAAAATATTCTTAGTCATTCTGAGGAGACAGTACATATTGCTCACGTTACTACTATGTACAGTTGATTTGTTCTGAAAATATATTTATTTATTCTTACAAGACCGTATATACAGCTCACATTACTACTACATACAGCAGACTTATTCTGAAAATGTTCTTAATAATTCTCTGGAGACTGTACATACTGCCCACTTTACAATTATGTGCGGCTGAGTTTTTCTGGAAATTTTGTTAGTTTTTCTTACGAGACATTACATACTGCTCAAATTACCACTGTGTACAGCTGAGGTTTCCTGAAAATGTTCTGATTTATTCTGAGGACACAGTACATACAGCTTATATTACTACTATTTACAGCTGAGTTTTTCTGAAAATATTCATATTCTGAGGAGACAGTACATAATGCTCACATTACTAATACGTACAGCTGTGTTTTTCTGAAAATGTTCTTATTTATTCCGTGCAGACTGTACATTATGCTCTCTTTACTACTATGTAGAGATGCGTTTTTCTGAAAATGTTCTTATTTATACCGAGTACTCCGTACATACTGCTTACATTACTACTAGGTACAGATGAATCTTTCTGAAAATGATCCTAGTTATTCCGGGGAGACAGTACATTATGCTCACATTACTACTTTGTACAGATGAGTTTTTCTGAAAATGATCTTATATATTCCCAAGAGAGGTAACATACTGCTTACGTTACTATTAAGTACAGCTGAGCTTTTCTGGAAATGTGCTTAGTTATTTTTGGGAGACTGTACATACCGGTCACAATACTGCTATGTACAGATGAGTTTTACTGAAAATATTCTTAGTTATTCTGAAGATACAGTACATACACTTCACACAACTACTATGAACAGCTGAGTTTTTCCGAAAATGTTCGTAGTTATTCCGAGGATAATTAAATACTGCTAACAATACCACTATGCACAGCTGAGTATTCGGAGAAAGTTTTTATTTATTCCGTGGTTACTGCATATTCTGCTCACATTACTATTATGTACAGATGAGTTTTTCTGAAAACGTTCTTAGTTATTCCGTGGAGCGTGTACTCCTCACCCCACAACTATGCTCAACTGAGTTTTTCTGAAAAAGTTCTTATTTATTCTGAGGAGACAGTACATTCTGCTCACATTACTACTATGTACAGTTTATTATTTCTAAGAATGTCTTTGTTATTTCGGTTAGACACTTCATACTACTCACACTACTACAATGTACAGCTGAGGTGTTGTGAAAATGTTATTAGTTACTCCGAGGATATAGTACATCCTTCTCACATTAGTCCTATGTACAGATGATTTTTTCTGAAAATGTCCTTTCGTATTGCAAGGCGACTGAAACTAATGCTCACACTACTACTATGTACAGCTGATTTATTCTGAAAATGTTATTCAGATGTGACAGTACATTCTTCTCATATTTCTACTATGTACAGATGATTCTTTCTAAAAGTATTCTTAGTTATTCCGTGGAGACAGTTCAACCACCTCACCTTACAGCTATGTTCAAATGAATTTTTCTGAAAAATTTCTTAGTAATTCTCAGACCTTAAATAGTTCCCTCATTACTACTATGTACACATGAGTTTTTATGAAAATTTTCTTATTTATTCCGGTGAGACCGTACATTCTGATCACTTTACTACTATTTACACATGAGATTTTCTGAAAATGTTTCTAGTTATTCCGAATAGACTGTACATAACCCTCACACAACTATTCTGTACAGCTGAGATTTTCTGAAAATTATCTTAGTTATTCCGAGGATGCAATACATACTTCTAACAATACAAATATGCTCATCTGTGTTATTCTGAAAATATTTTTATTTATTCCCAGGGGGCTGCACATTCTTTTTACATTACCAATATGTAGAGATGAGTTTTTCAGAAAACATTCTTAGTTATACCTTGAAGAGAGAACATACTCCTCACCCTACAACTATGTTCAACTGATTTTTTCTGAAAATTTTTTTAGTTATTCTATGGACACAGTGCATTCTGTTCACATTACTACTATGTACACATTATCCTTTCTGGTAATGTCCTTTGTTATTATGTGTAGACACTATATACTCCTCACACTACTACAATGTACAGCTGAGTTGTGAAAATGTTCTTAGTTATTCCGAGGATACTGTACATCCTGCTCGCATTACTACGATGTAGAGATGAGTTTTCCTGAAATTGGTCTTAGTTATTCCGATGAGACAAAACCTACTGCTCACACTACTACTATGTATATCTGAGTTATTCTGAAAATGTTAGTTATTCCGAGGTGACAGTACAATATTCTCACATTACTTCTATGTAAAGAAGTTTTTTCTTAAAATGTTCTTAGTTATTCCGTGGAGAAAGTACATACTCCTCACCCCACAACTACGTTCGATTGAGTTTTTCTGAAAATTGTCTTAGTTATTCTGAGGTGACAGGGCATACTGCTCGCATTACTACTACGTACAGCTGAGGTATTCTGAAAATTTACCTCAGTCATCTGAGGAGACAGTACATACTGATCAATTACTACTATGCACAAATGAGTTTCTATAAAAAGTACTTAGTTATTCTGAGGAAAATATACTTTTTTAACAGAAGAGACTCTACATACTGCTCACATTACAACTACGTACAGCTGAGGTTTCCTGAAAATCTTCTTAGTTATTCCTGGGAGACAACATATTACTACTATGTACTACTACTATGTACAGTTGATTTTTCTGAAAATATTCTTAGTTATTCCGAGGAGACAGTTCATTCTGCTCGTGTTACTACTATGTACAGGTGCTTTTTTCTGGAAATGTTCTTAGTTATTCCGTGGAAACAGAATGTACTCCTCACACTACTACTATGTACAGCTGACTTTCTCTGAAAATGTTCTTATTTATTCCGTGGAGACAGTACATACTGCTCACACTAATACTATTTGCAGCTGAGTTTTTCTGAAAAAGTTCTTAGTTATTTCGAGAAGACCGTACAAACTGCTCACATTACTACTATGTGCAGCTTAATATTCTGAAAATTTTCTTAGTTATTCTGAGGAGAAAGTACATACGTATCACATTACTAATACGTACAGCTGAGGTATTCTGAAAATGTTCTTAGTTATGCTGTGGAGACAGTACATTCTTCACACATTACTACTATGTACAACTGAAGTATTCTGAAAACGTTCTTAGTTATTATGAGGAGACAGTTCTTACTGCTCACAATATTACCATGCAAAACTATGTTATTCTGAAAATGTTCTTAGTTATTCTGGGGAGACAGTACTTACTGCTCGCATTACAACTATGTACAGATGGGTTATTCTGAAAATGTTCTTAGTTTTCCTGAAGGGGCAGTACATACTGCTCACATTACTAAGATGTACACTGAGATTTCCTGAAAATGTTCTTAGTTATTCCGAGGAGACAGTACCTACAGCTAACATTACTACTACGTACAGCTCAGTGTTTATGATAAAGTTCTTAGTTATTCTGAGGAGCCAGTACCTACTTGCGACGTTACTACTATGTACAGCTGTGTGTTTCTGAAAATGTTCATAGTAATTCTGAATTGACTTTATATACTGCTCACATTACTACTATTTAATCTGAGTTATTCCGAAAATGTTCTTAGTTATTATGATGAGACAGTACATACTACTCACATTGCTACTACGTACAGCTGAGTGTTTCTGAAAATGTTCCTATTCATTCTTTGGAGACTGTAAATACTACTAACATTACTACTGTGTACTGCTGAATTTTTCTGAAAATGTTCTTAGTTATTCTGAAGAGAGAGTACATACAACTCACATTAGTACTGTGTACAGCTTAGTTATTCTGAAAGGGTTTTTATTTGTTCTGTGGAGACATTATATCCTGCTCAATTTAGTGATAGTACAGGTGAGTTTTTCTGAGAATGATCTTAGTTATTCTGAGGAGATATTACTTAGTGCTCACATTAGTGCTACGTACAGCTGAGTTTATGAAAAGGTTCCTAGTTATTCTCAGGCGAAAGTACATACTGCTCACGTTATTAGTTCGTAGAGCTGAGTTATTCTGAAAATATTCTTAGTTATACTGAAGGGACAGTACATAGAGCTCACATTACTACTAAGTACAGCTGAGTTATCCTGAAAATGTTCTTAGTTATTCTGAGGGGACTGTACTTAGTCCAAACTTTTCTACTATGTACCGCTGAGTTATTCTGAAAATGTTCTTAGTTATTCTGAGGAAACAGTACATACTGCTCACATTAATACTATGTACACCTAAATTTTTCTAAAAATTTTCTTATTTATTCTGAGGAGACAGTACATACTGCTTATATTACTCCTATGTTCTTCTGAGTTCTTCTGAAAATGTTCTTAGTTATTCTGAGGGGACCGTACATACTTCTCAGATTACTACTTCGTGCAGCTGAGTTTTTCTGAAAATTTCCTTAGTTATTCCGAGGGGAAAGTACAGACTGTTCACATTATTTCTACGTACAGCTGTGTTTTTCTGAAAATGTTCTTAGTTATTCTGAGAACACTGTAAATACTGGTCACATTAGTACTACGTACGGCTGAGTTTTTCTGAAAATATTCTTAATTATTGCGACGCAACTGTACATTGTGCTCACATTACTACTACGTATATCTCAATTTTTTCTGAGAATGTGCTTATTTATTCCCTGGAGACTACATAATTCTCACGTTTCTGCTACGTAGATCCGATTTTTTCTGAAATAATCCTTAGCTTTTCCGAGGAGACATTACATTATGCTCACAGTTATACTATGTTCAGATGACTTTTTCTAAAAATATTCTTAGTTATTCCGAGGAGACAGTACCTTCTGCTCACATTACGACTATGTACAGATGAGATTTCTGCCAATGTTCTTCATTACTCCGAGGAGAAAATTCATACTCTTTATACTACTACTATGTACAACTGTGTTTTTCTGAAAATATTCTTTAATATTCGGATGAGACCGTACATTTAGCTCACATTACTACTTTGTAGAGGTGAGTTTTTCTAAAAATGTACTTATTCATTCCGAGGAGACTGTACATATTGCTCACATTACAACTACGTATATATTTTTCTGAAAATATTCTTTGTTATTTCGTGGAGACCGTACATACTGCTCATATTTCTATTAAGTAAAGTTGAGTTTCTCTGAAAATGTTCTTAATTTTTCCGAGGAAACTGTACATTTTGCTTACATTACTACTACGTACAGCTGAGTTTTTCTGAATATGTTCTTATTTATTCCGTGGAGACTTTACATACTGCTCACATTACTACTACCCACAGCTGATTTGTTCTCAAAATATTCTTAGTTATTCCGAGGTGAAAGTACATTATACTCACTTTATTACTATGTACAGATGAGTTTTTATGAAAATGATTTTAGGTATCCCAAGGAGACAGTATATACTCCTCACAATACTACTACGTACAGCTGAGTTTTTCTAAATATGTTCTTATATATTCCGTGGAGACTTTACATACTGCTCACATTACTACTACCCACAGCTGAATTTTCTGAAAATATTCCTAGTTATTCCGAAGTTATAGTACTTTTTGCTCACTTTACTACTATGTACAGATGAGTTTTTCTGGAAATGTTCTTAGTTATTCCGAGGAGACAATACTTTCTGCTCACATTACTACTATGTACAGAAGACTTTTTCTGGAAATTTTCTTAATTATTCCGAGGAGACACTACGTACCCCTTACACAACTACTATGTACAGCTGAGGTTTTCTGAAAATGTTCTTAGTTATTCCGAGGAGACTACATTCCGCTCACACTACTACTATGTACAGCTGCGATTTTCTGAAAATGTTCTTAGTCATTCTGAGGAGACTGTACATTCTCTTCTCCCTACTACTGTGTACAGCTGGGTTTTTCTGAAAATGTTCTTAGTTATTCTGAGGAGACAGTACATACTTCTCTTATTACTACTATTTACAGATGTGTTTTTCTGAAAATGTTCTTATTTATTACTATGGGACAGTACATTCTGCTCACATTACTACTATGTACAATTTAGTTTTTCTGAAAATGTTCTTTGTTATTCCGACTAGACCCTACATACTGCTCACGCTACTGCTATGTACAGCTGAATTGTTCTGAAAACGTTCTTATTTGTTCCGAGGAGACTGTTTATTCTGCTCACATTACTACTATGTACAGATGAGTTTTTCTGAAATTGTTCTTGGTTATTCGGAAGAGACAGTACATTCTGCTGACATTACTACTATGTACAGATGAGTTTTTCTGAGAATGTTCTTGGTTATTCCGAAGAGACAGTACATTCTGCTCACATTACTACTATGTACAGATGAGTTGTTCTGAAAATGTTCTTGGTTATTCCGAAGAGACAGTACATTCTGCTCACATTACTACTATGTACAGATGATATTTTCTGAAAATATTCTTAGTTATTCCGAGGAGACAGTACATACTCCTCACACTACTACTATGTACATGTGAGGTTTTCTGAAAATGTTCTTATTTATTCCGAGTTGACCTACATTCTGCTCACATTACTACTATGTACGGATGAGTTTTTCTAAAAATGTTATTAGTTATTCCGAGGAGACAGTACATACTCCTCTCACTTCTTCTATGTATAACTGATTTTGTTCTGAAAGAGTTCTCAGTTATTCCGAAGGCACAGTACATTCTACTTACATTACTACTATGTACTGATGATTTTTTCTGAAAATGTTCTTAGTTATTCCGAGGGGACAGTACATACTCCTCACATTTCTACTAAGTACAGCTGAGTTTTTATGAAAATGTTCTTAGTTATTCCGAGGATATAGTACATTATGCTCACATTACTACTATGTACCGATGAGCTTTTCTGAAAATTTTCTTAGTTATTCCGAGGAGACTGTACATACTTCTCACACTACTACTATGTACAGCTGAGTTTTTCTG
>Ga0268261_10000166_pt1 | contig 40704 bp, 25 predicted proteins | sample TergutNc150P1_FD_190353 | JGI IMG/M metagenome (GOLD analysis project Ga0268261, IMG submission 190353) | Nasutitermes corniger P1 segment gut microbial community from laboratory colony in Florida, USA - Nc150 P1 (SPAdes) (version 2) | ecosystem: Host-associated > Arthropoda: Insects >... | reverse complement strand
CACACACACACACACACACACACACACACACACACATATGCTGCTGAATCCTGTATCTAACACGAAGCACACTGTTACAGCACCAAATGTCTGACTGGGAGATGCATTACCAGCAGAAAATTCAGTGATTCATGGCTTGAGTCTCATACTGCCAACAACTAATATTACACATTCAAGTTCCAAAGCAGTGCAAGAGGTTTTCAATAGATGCACAATCAGGCATGGTCTTTGGTCCTCACATTTACCTGAAGTAAAACCTTGTGACTTTTTATTTGTGAAAAAGTTTAAAAAGTTTAAAAAATATAGCACATAAAACAAATCCCCATACTCTGGAAAAACTAACAACATCCACCATAATATTTCAAAAATTTCCGGGTAAGAACTCCAGAGAGTTCACAATGAGCAAAATTTTCAGCATCTACTGTAGCACTGGTGACTTTTTATTAGACTTCTCCAAGGTTATTATTACTGCAATCGTTTGTCTAGCCACCTTCACTGACTGTTCTGGTTCCCGAGATGTGGTATTCTGATATTAGCAAAGGGTTGACCTGCTGTGTATCAATCACGCAGGAAATGGTCCACCCTGTATTAGCTTTCTGTTGTATGTGCATCCAACTGTCCACATGGAACAACTTGACTCCCACCAGACAGATTTCTGTGGAAGTAGATATTGGGAACTTTTAGCTTTCACCTTGTCTTAACCCTTAAAAGCTTAGGTTGATATTTAAATTTCAGGACATTGTTCATGAAAAATGTAAGTATTATTTAAACAGAGAAAGATGAAATTATGAAATAAATGGCATTTTGTGCAAAATAAAAAGAGATTATGCAGCTTATCTAAAAAATGCAGGTAATTCCCATGTTGCCTCAATATATAAAATTTCTACGGGAGTTTTTATGTGTGTTCACGTATGCAAATGCAGATTGTTTAAACACTAATAGTGAAAAATGACATTCAACATAAATGAAGTGAGGACTGTGAGCAGTCACCTAAAGAAAGAAAAATTCCACAAACATTAACCTATATTCTGGGCTCACATTTGCATAAAAGAATTGTGTAGTAACAATGCCATTAATGGGATGCTTCCATTAACAGCAATGCTTCATTAATACTATTTATATTGATGAAGAAAAGTGTTTCATTCTGTACATCCATCTTATGTTGAAGTCATCATGGCCTACTGGTGACTGGTAAACTAAGGCAATTATAAGGAGTGGATAAAAGACCAGTGTATCAAAACCTTCCCCCACACAATGTTGTGTTAGAAAAGGTACTGTACCACAATGCGAAATTAGGCAAAGTAAAAAAACATAAAAATGAGCTGGAATGAAACATGAAAGGTTTTCTGTATGACAGAGGATGTTAGATGGCTATATGACAAAAGTTTCATAACAGGACAAAAGGCAAGTAGTTACCAGAGGTTATTCACACTCTGGAAGTCAGGTCTAGCAGAAAGGTACACAATGTGGCGTTGTATCATTCCACTAGACTTGGCCTCCAGATCAGGATCTGTCACTCTTGGTAACCAGTGTTCAAGTGAGTGAAACAACTGGTAAAGGCATATACTGAGAGGGAAAGCATCTTTGTTGACACAACTTATGAAAATCAAATTATGATGTGTGAGAAATGATAGCGGCAGCAGCAGTGGATGCAATGAATCAGATTTTTTCATCAAGGGTGTTGCAACAATTTAACTGACAATACAAGATGGCTGAGCAGTCATTCTTTCTAACCTGAGCTTACCCTGCCACATCTTGCTCTGAAACCCTGCCTCTTCAGTAATGTTACTCAAGCTCAAGATGTATTATAAATAGTGTTAATATATAAATAATCAGATACCAAAAATCTGACACTACAGAACATTCAATATCTTGAGTCATAAGCGGAGAATAATAGTTATATGGATCATAAAGAAAAAGGGCCAAAGGAGGAGAAATGGATTCAACTAGTTTAGAACATAGTGCTCTTGTCAAAATAATAAGTTTCATAAGGAGTGGCATGGAGTTTATTAAATATGTATTATAACAAGAGAATAGTGGTAATAAGTGACATGCTTTTATAACCAGTTCATGTTTAAGCTCTCTTTCAAATAACAACACAATTAACCTAATAGTTTGTTTTATGAAGAGATGAACTATTATATGCACTGCTGTGGTTTCAGGCCACAATTAAAAATGTATGTACCTGACGATTGAGTGTAATAGCATTCGGTTGACACTTTGAACAAATTCCTTTGGGCCATGGTGGGTGGTCCTTACAACCAGTCTTGATATGACAGCTGATGTCTTCTAATGAAACAAACTTGCCTCTGCAGATTAAACAAATACAAATAAGAGATTCAAGATCACTTAAGAGAGGGACTGGACTTCTGTATGTAGCAGTGGTGTTCAATTCCTTCACCTTACATTCTACTGAAAGAACTCTGTATATCAAAAGGGTAAAAACAAAATCCTTTTCCCAAAGTATATTCTTATAGCTACATAACTTTCAGACCACACTACCAGTTAATAACAGTACATTCTGCGCCATGGTCCTTTGTAAACATGATTATGTCTTTCTGATTCCAGTGAATTGAATTGCTTGAGTTGCTCAGTGACTATTAGCTCCTAAAATAAGACAATGCTCCAAGGAGTTCCTAATCATCTACTGCACCTTGCTTATTAAAATTTTAAGAATGTGGAGATAGGGTATTTCATTAGAATGGCATATGTGACAAATATCCAGCCTCTTTCCACTTGGCAGCCTACTTTCCTAAATTACAAGGACATATACTTCACACATATTTTAATGTCTGTCCCCAGGCTCCAACAACTTCTGATTAAACTCACAGATTCTAAAAAGCCTGGTATGAAAATCACACTAACAGAAGTCATCCCACCTTCGTAATTTTCACTTCAATAACATTAAAATTACCAACATGACAGCACTGTTGTTAGTTGGGAGGATAACTTGTGACATTCTTAGCAGTCTAATCTAAGATCTGGAATTCTGCCCAAAAATAAGCAATATTTTTTATAAAATGCAAATGAGTTAACAAAACAAAACCAAAATTCGGTAATTGTTCCTTACCAATAACTAAAGAAAAGTTTGAGGGAGAATGGCAAAGCAAAATTTTGAATGTAAAACAATCCTAACTATGACCAACAACTGTACAAAAAATTGTCATGAAAATGCAGAAACTTACACTAGTACAAATCTGTCCGAGTGGAAATGACACAGGAATGGATCACTTAAATATATAAGCATTATGGGTGATAGGGCACACAGAATGCATCAAATACAAAAAGTGCATGCATGCATGCATGCATGCATATATACACGCCTGAATACATACAAGCACACGTGAAAGCAAGCACAAGCACATACAAGCATCCATACATATACAAAAACGCATGCATACACACACACACACACGCACACACAAATGCGTGCATACACACAACAATGCACACATGCATGCATGCACACACATGTGCACATACACACATGAACGCACATGTGTGTACCCATGTCACTGCGCACATGCGTACCTGCACACAGGAGTACTGGTGACACACACATACACATGCATACACACAAATATATGTACACATACACACACACACACACACATACACACACATACAAACACACACATGTATACACACACACACACACACACATATTCCATGTATCGTATGTGTGTCACAAAGACAATACATTGTGAAACAAGTTATAAATACACAAATATGAACGATTTTTAAAGTGTACAATGCTATAAACTTTTTATAAAGCCGTATAATTGGTCATCTTTAAAATTCATCTACAGAGTAAAAGGAGTGTGTTTTTAAGTATTTTCTTAATGTTACATTAAATTTTGCCTTTTCATTCTTAAGGACTCTCCAACTACATGAGAAACTGTTGAAAATATTGATGCAATTATAGAATGTACCTGTCTGAAAACAAGATAAGTTGGCATTTGGTCTGTGAAAATGGTGCTCATTCCTTGTATTAATATTGTGTACAGATGAATTTGTTTGAAAATTTTCTTTATTACTGACAACAGTGTTCATTAATGAAAGCACATATTGGCATGGGACAGCAGAATCTCTAATTCAGCCATTTTTATCCTTATCATGGGGATCCAGGAACTTGGATGTAAAAAAAACATACAACTTTATTTTCACTAACCTCTACCTGAAATTTAGTCTTTCATTCAATTCTGAACGCAGGCAACAAAGTAATATATGGCTTCTAGAACAAAAAATATTAGTTAACTTCAATAAATCTCACTAATATTATTATTATAGCCTAAAGAGAAAGCAAAATAAATTTGCCTTCACATAGAAATGTTTTTTTTTAATTGCATTTGACTTCAACTTGCTTATCTCTGAATTTATTTAATGTCTTGTTATTGATTCAAAAGATTAATAAAGAAGGATATTCATTACCATATAAAATATTTCTTATTTTTTATTATTTTGAAAACTGTATTTGAGCATAACTGATTTCCTCTGTAATAAAGCTACAATATGGATTGTAATACACAGATATAGATTCTATGTCTATGTATATTATTTTATGCATTTAAATACATTTTTCTTAGAAGGGGACTGTAGGTCTCACAAGATTCTCAAAGGCGTTCCTGGCATAAAAAGTTATGAACCTGTCTTCTAATTGTTTAAACAGACTTCTATATAAAGTACTGGGTAGTGCACCAGCCATAAATCTGAAGATTTTCTTTTGTAAAGTGAAAATCTTCCACTGTTGGAACTGTTACCAAAAAATTATTCCATATTTTATTACAGAATGAAAGTATGCACAGTAAATTGATTTGAGAGTGTTAATGTTACTGATATGGACCACTGACCTAATGGCATAGTATGCTTCATGCAACTCAGGAATCATTTGTTCAATGGTTCTTCCAATTTATGTGGTTTTAAATTTCTAAACTAAGAAATTTTGTATTTACCATCTCTTCTACTTACTTTTCTTTATAATCAATACGTAATGCAGAAGGTGATAAACTGTTATAAATTTCATTATATTTGTTTTATCTAGACTGAGGACTAACCGATTAGCAGCACACCATTTAATCATGTCATTTGTACATATTGTGAATAGAGCCCTAGAAATAATCTTTGAGGAACTCCATGTTTCAATGTATCCCAGTCACAGAAAAAATGTTTCGTTGTGTTAGGTGATTTTACTTACACTTTCTGTCTTCTATTACTCAAACAGGACCTGAACCATTCTGCATATACTGCTTGAATTCCCAGATATGTAATTTAGCTAACAAAATTTCATGATTTAAACAATCAAAATTGTTTTTAAAAAAAGTGAAAGTACACCTTACTTGAAACATTACTGATATTGATCATAAAAAAATAGGGTTCAGGGTAGTGTGTGGGTTCAATCTGTTCATGACAGTGTCAACAGGCAAGTTTTTGTGATCTTAGTAATGTACATTCCAGCTCTGTAAGAGGCAAGGAATTTCTTGACTGAGTGAATACCAGTTATTCAAATCACTGCCCCATGCAGTGAGTGTGACAGTTACAAACATGGATGCAGCTGTGCACTATTTCTCTTAAGTTGCCGTAAAGAAATAAGCCTCCAACAACAAGGTAACTGAAATGCACTACTATGAAACATATATTTACCTGTCAGCTCCAGCAGTGAGTTTCCTGAGATAAGAGTGGAAAGACATATGCTTGATATTTTGTTCCTTCAGGTAAGTTTCATCAAACGGCTCCAGTGGTGAGCAATGGACACAACAACCATTTGCTCCGTGTCGACACCTGTCCAAAAATGTATGGTGAATGCTCTTTTGTGAAATAAATGATTTGCTTCATACTCATATCCTGCCTACTTATTTGTTTTAATAGTTTTATTCCCAATCCTTGTGCTGTTGTCTTATGAAGACACTGACTGATATTATGTATTAGAACAAAGCACTCCCGGTTAGCAAAAACACAATGATTCAGATAAATTTAAACATGATATGAGACAGCACATATCTAATAAATTGATCTGTTCTTTGTCCAAAATGCATAAAATTAATTCTTGTTGAGAGGCTGCATCTGTGTGACGTTAAAACTCTGAAACTACTCAACAGGTTTCAATTAAATTTGGTGTGGGGGAGGCAGGGCTAGTTTAGACTAAAAGCTGATAGAATATACTGATTTTGGCTCCTAGTGGACCAGAACAATATGAAGATCAAACAAAACTTTAATGAGTTTCTCAAAAAAGTCACTATAGGGGGAAAAAAAGTGTTGCATGATAGCTCTTATTACGACCAAAAACTTCAGTTTAGAAATTTTTTTCACAGTTGTACCGTGCATCTTGATACTATAGAGTCTTTTATTTATCCAACTGATGCACAACTAGATTGCTCTAAAAATGTTAAAATTTACATTAAAATGTACATGAGAGGTGCTTCTACATGTTTCAATTTTTCACAACCATCATCAGGGAGCTACTATATGTGCTTTGCTAAAGCTATAAGTATTAATCATCGTTAAAATATGTCATTTACAGAATCAGTTTGGTCTACTGGCTGCATATTTATCCAGTCCTTATTGGTGTGTGTGTGTGTAGTGTACTGTGCAGAGTAAGAGTCTTACCCTGATAATGGTTGTGAAAAACTGAAACATGTAGGAGCACCTCCCATGTAAATTTTAATGTAAATTTTATCATTTTTAGAGCAATCTAGCCGTGCATCAGTTGGATAAATACAAGGCTCTTCAGTTTAGAAATTTTTTTGATATGGCATACACTTAATGAAATATAAGGTAAACTAATTTATGACTCAGAGTAATATCTGAAGCTATGCAACAAACAGTTTGTGTCTACAGTAAACAGATATTAACAGCAATAAGAAACAACAACAAAAACAACAACAACAATGAAAACCAAAGATAATGCTTTGATATTATGTGTACTCCAGTGAAAACTCTTCTGTTTATATTCATTCTGATCCCTGGAAATCACATACAATTCTGTGAAGTTAGACGCTTATATAATACTCCAAGCCTTCTGTCTATGCTGTACAGACTTCTACGGAAAAATCAAAGCCTATGAGTTTATAAACAGCTACTCTTCTATGATATTGTGACTGACAAACTTCAATCTGGGGTTTACAACTAGTAATCATTTTACAAATTCATGCAAGGAAGATCTTCATTAATTTGACGCTTAACATGTTATTAGATATTTACCTAAATTAAGTACACTGGACTCAAAATTGTGTGACATGGCAGCAAAAAAGTCTCGGTTAATTTGGTGGAGTCAGGAAACTTAATTCTGATTAATAAGCTAAATTTATATGCCCAGGTGTACACCTACCCATTTCCAACCCATTCAATTATGGACATGTCATAAAAACTAAATAATCTATTTTCTTAAAATTTGAGGTGTATAACATATCAGTGAATTACCAGCCTAGCTGAATTACTTTTCAACTCCTTGTCACAAAGCCTAAACAATCTAATTCTTCTGCAGTTCTCCATGGTAATACTTGGTTTTTAGGCACTATCATACTCACAAAACAGACTACAGCAAAGCAACTTCACTGTTTCAAAAAAAAAAAAAAAATCATAAGTGGGAAATTGCTGCCTACTCACATCAGTAACAAATAATAAACTCTTCTACCCAGCTTTACTAGCAGTTCCAAAAAGATTACTATACTGTAAATATTATGCACAAGGCAACAGAGAAGGCTTGACTGCATTTCCTCATGGAAATGCTAATGAACTATAAATACAAATGTTATGAGATCTGAAGTTATCAAAGCAACCTGATAACAATATAAGTCTTTTGGGATGTCGTGGCACAATGACCGGTAAATAGTTACTGAATTTTGAAAGCACTATGCTCCCGTCAGGCTCTCTGACCGCGGAAAGGAAGCCACTATGCTTCTTTACAATGTTGGCAACTGTTTACCAGTTCCCCATGGAGTGACATTCCTGCAGAACTTAAATCTCCTAGAGTTATAACACTTTGCCTGATTTTGAAATGCTATCAGTCTAGCAAATGGTAATGTTTTGTATGTTGTTATCATATTTATAACAACTTGCCAGCAGGTCTGCACAATTCTGTCCATCCCATCAAGGGAACGAAAATTCAGTATGGTACTATTCAAATTATGAAACTTCAAGTGCCCCACAGATATATGTTACTAATGTAGTTCAGTGTGCTGTGCACAATGTATCAGAGTCCCATGTACATAGCGCTCTTATACATAGAACACAGCACACCATTGTGTACATAGACTAGATCCAATTCAAGATCAAAGATACCTCAAACAAAAGTTTGCATGCAAAAGCACAGTACCTATGAACTGTAAGGTAAGATGCCAACATGGATATTAATTTTTAATTTATATTTGTAACTAAAGATATCATCACTAACACACATCTAAATTTATATATTTTTAAATTTCCGTTACCTCGCTACAAGATCTTAGATTTGTATATGTTACACATTCGACAACAATATACTTCTGTGTTCATACACATTCCTTTATACCTGTATCTCCCTGAGGAAGGCCAACCTAGCCAAAACATGTAGGAGAGTATATATGATAATATAATCATACATTTGTAAATTATATATGCATTTTGTAGGAACTATAAGTATAATCCTCAATCATATGTTCAAATTGGGCATAAACTGGCTTACTGCTGTCTATCTAAGTATTTTTGCGAAATTACCTCATTCATATACTAAAAATGATTTGTCTGATATGTGAACGCAACATTCGGCAACCACACATACATCAACAAATATTTTAGGATGAACACTCGAATAAAATTTCAGTATAAATGTAGCTATAACTACAATGTCTACAGCAAAACATGAGCATTATTAACTCATTTGCTGACTCTGATAAAAACTACTCACACATATTTTATGTGGCCCCAAATAACCTTCATCAGTAGCTTCTGCCACATTACTTAAAAGCATTATTATTTTGAAATAGTACCAAATGTCATCAAAAGGCAACAACAATAGTGATTAAATATAAAAAAACACAACTCTGAAGATGATAATGGTGGTTCTGGTGGTGGTGGTGACAACAACAATGATGATATGGGGGGGTGCATGTATTGTAGGAAAAGAAAAATTCAAATTTAAAAGAAAGTGAGAAACCAGTTTTTTAAAAGCACTACAAATCACTGCTTACTTTTCTACAATACACATTTAAAAACTGAGGTTATGGTATAACTAAAGACCTTAAACCAGAGTCAAAATCACCTTCTCAAAATATTACTTTACAGAAGGCAATATGATTTCATCATTCCATTACAACTTATGAAACAGGTAACTTTAAAAAGCCAGTCGATCTGTTGGATACCATTAAGACTACATGCCACTAAATACTTTCCGTCACCCTAAAGGAGTACAGGCAGCAGTTGACTTGTCAGAGAGTTACACAGTAAACTGTTACATATTTGTAGACAACTACTTTCAGATGGGATGATCCAGTGATCCCTTGAAATGTATTTAAACTATGAAGACCCACTTCTTCTAAGCATCATGAGGTCTGACAGATAAGTACCAACATTTCAGAACAACCAACTGCCTCCATCATCACGACAGATAAATCTCACCTCCTTAAAATTAATTTATCATGCTCAAAGTAAAATGCTTTATTTATGTCATCCTAACCAGACAAGAATAAACACTTATTATACCTGAACATAAAAATTTTACTTCAGTAACTCCAGAAACAAGTTTTACAAATATTTACAAATTTATGGAAGGTCCACACATAATCTAACTTACAGTTTTTCATCTCGTTTACGCTGTACTTTTCCATCCAGCTTCCACAGCTGTAGATCCACTTCATCCTCTTGAAGGATAGCTGGTTGCCGTACATTTGATTGGGTCTGAATTGAAGTTAACTCAGTACTATCCACAGGTACTCCAGACAAGATGTTGTTTGGTTTGGACACTCCACTGCTAGTACTAGGTCTAGGATTGGAATCTTCAGACCATAACATGGCCCCATTTAATGGTGCCATATACAACATGTCTCCATGAGAAAGCCCATAACTACGTACAGTCTTACTGCGGGATGAGATTAGTTCATCTTGGCATCCACGTTTACGATACAAAGCAAACCCATAGCCAGTAAGACCAAATATATCACGAACCTGAAAACAAAACAAAGCAATTATGTACACTGACCATACAGACAAACAAACACTAGTTATGTTCTATGATACATTTATAACCTATGCACCGACCTTTTCAAATACTTCAAAAATTGAGTCTGTTGGATGAACATCAATTCTCTTTGTTCCTTCCGGAGACTGAATTCGTAAGGTCTGAGAAAGAGAGACAAACATGGGAAACATTTTTAATATTAGCAGTCATTCCATTCATTGTGAGCATCTGAAATAATGGCATACAGAAGCATTATGCGAGGTCAAATGCCATATCTAAAAGAACTTGTAGGTCATTTGTGTAAATAAATAGCTTGAAATTATCCCTGTACTCTTTCTTCATAATTTAAATTTCCGTATTTATTTTTAATTACGACATGTATAACACAGTGACGAAGCAACAATCTACATGCCGCCCCAATAAATTTATACGGAATGCATTCACTGTGGTCATATAATTTGAATAACATAATTAGTATGAATATGATATGACACTATAAACATCTCTGTCGTATCTCAATTTGCTTACAAGAATTCTAGATTTTGACATATTGAGATTTCCTCCGAGCACGTCTCTGCCGTTCGAATCAGCTGTTGCCCACCCTGTTTGTACAGCGAACGTATCTACTGTTCCTGCACACGACGAGCGGAAATGCCACAAGGAATAGATAGCGCCACAGTAGGCAACACATGGCTGGGGTCGTCATATAGGGGTGCTGAACGATGAGAAATGTAAGTTGTAAATGTAATTATTTATTTTGATAATACATGAAGGTAATCATTCGATTAAATACTTAAAACGTAGGGTCTTGCTATTGTGTCCGTAAATTATCTGAACGTTCTGTTCTGTACTCATTTCATAATTGCGTGATACACGCATGCGGCAGGAAATGTATGAGAGTCATCAGAAATGTAACCGTGCGCAATTAAGACGGTAGCATACTTTGCTACGGTTGAAGGAGTTTGTAGTATTTGTTGGGGTACGGACACACACAGACTAGAGAAGCCTGGCTGTTTGGAATTCTCATAACGGACCTAAATGCCAGTGCCCTAATTAAAGTTACGGCCAGACACGACAAGTGTGACTAACTTGCCAGTCATTAGAGCGGTTGTAAGGGAAATCTGGGCGGTTTCGACAGTGCGAATTCTCCAGTGTATCTAACTTATTGCCTCTATACAACAAACGCAGGAAATTACTTCATTTTTCTATTAAAAAGAAAACTTGTACATCTGTTCTCCCAAAAATTACTCTATAGTTTATGTAGCTCATTTGCTGAAAGGTATGGCAGTGCAGTATTCGCTGCCAACCTTGCCCTGTGAAGTTATATGTATCTATTGAGGCAGTAGGTGTATGAGACGGAGATTTAGTGATGGAGACAGACGAAGAGGGCATTGTGGTAGTGTTCTTCGCAGCGTCCATGTAAATGTAACTACAGTGACTCTAAACAGCAGCGAACCATTGTTTCGTCAGTAGCCAGCGAGAGAGATAGAGAAAGCATACCGCGGCAACGGTATGGCTAGTGTAACGGCATGGTTGCCGCATTGCCCACTGGAAATGATGACACTGCTGTAAGATTGTTTTGTTGCAAAGCTCTTTCTGTGTCGAGGAAGGAGGTTTGCTGGGTTGTTGCGCCGTGTGGTTGGGTAATTGCTTCCCGACGTTTCGAAGGAACGTTCCGCCTTCATCTTGAGGGTTTTGAGTCCGTGAATTGACAGTAAGGTGTTACGTTGTTTCGAAGCTTGGGGAACAGTTAACCAACCACAGGCGCAACGAGCCTGAAGACCTATTTCCTCAACAGTAACGCGATGGAAACTTCAAATAACTGTTCTCGAATTGTTAAGAATCTATTTCTTTCTGATTATTTGACCCTCATTCATTGTGTTTTGTTTTTGCATGACTGATCTAAGAAAGAATGAAACGAGAAAGGTTTTATAATATTTGGACGCCAGTTTCTATGAATACATAGCATGGGAATATCGTCCATTTAGGCCGTTTTCACAGCTCGATGTCATTACCAAAAAATTAATTCATTCAGTAGGACAGCGGGATTTAATTTCAAATGAAATATCAAGTGAATTTTAGATCTGATTTCTCCCTTTTGCAGAAAATGGTTGTGTGTGATCAAACACTTACGTTTATTATTATCATCATCATCCTTGTCACCTTTATGCAGGGTATTTACAATTATATATCTGAAACAAACTATGTCTGTAGGGTATGTAGTGTTGCAGCTGTCCTGTATTTACAATTTTTGCCACGTGTAATGTTATCTCGCCCGTGAAATATGGTTTGTTCTTTTACATTAGCACTTTCTGTAGTATATGTGCAGTGCCCAATATGGCTGGGTTTTTTTTTTTCTTTGGCAGTTCCTTAATTTCGTGCTTTGCTGGTACGTTGCTCAGGAATTGACTGACTGACTTTGAAATGGTTCTACTCGCCTCTATTACGACTGGTGTCACTTTTGCTTTCACATTCCACTTGCACTTTATTTTTATTATGAGGACTTTATATTTTAAAATATTATTTTTATAATAATAATAATTATATTATTATTATCATCATCATCACCCCTGACAGTTGCATATGAGTAAATCTTGATTTCTTTGAGGGGTGTCTGGTGACTGGTGTCACTTTTGCTTTCACATTCCACTTGCACTTTATTTCTATTATGAGGTCTTCTCTATATTTTAAAATATTATTTTTATAATAATAATAATTATTATTATCATCATCATCACCTTTGACAGTTGCATATGAGTAAATCTTAATTTCTTGGAGGGGAAAGAGGGATAAAAGAAGACATTCTGTGCCCTTCCACTACACCTGATCTCTGGATCAGGATCCGCAACTGGGTTTCGACACAAAGTTTTCATCGAATTACTACCAAGTTCTAATATTATAAACAGTAGTAACATCTTTATTACAGTATGAACTAACATTGGTAATAGTCATTGTTGGGATTGGAAAACTAACAACTAGAGTGGTAAGGAAGCTTACATAAAGCTACAATTTAGTGCAGTAGTGTTATCGAGTTACTTTTTTTTATTTGGCGCAATAGCCCCCATGGGCCAGGGTCTCCTCATTCACGATGTTTCTAGATCACACTCCACGACGCACCACAGTCGGTATGACTCTTCTGGATGAGTGATCAACTTGACACAGAAACCTGTGCCTGACAACACAACTCTCAAAACAGACAGACATCCATGCATCCAGTGGGATTCGAACCCACAATCTCAGCAGGTGAGCACTCACAGTCCTACGCCTTAGACCACGTGGCCACTGGGACCGGCATCGAGTTATTACCCAGTCCTAATTTTACAGTTATTTTTTAAAATCATATTTACTACAGTATAAATTTTGCAATGATAGTAATCATTGCTGGGGTTGCAAAATGTTAGCAAACAGAGCGGCAAGGAAACCCATACGGGTATAATTTTAGTGCGGTAGTGTCAATTGAGGTACTACCCAATTTTAATTTGGTAATTACTTAACATATTACTTACTTACTTACTCCATATAGCAGAGTCCTTCTTGAGAAGCTAACCAGTTTGCAGCTAGTCAAAAAATTCCCCACATTTTATGGAACCCGAAGGTTCACTGCTGCATTCACAAGTGCCCGCCACCTGTCCCTATCCTGAGCCAGCTTGATCCAGTCCACAGCACCACATTACACATCCTGAAGATCCATCTTAATATTATCCTCCTGGGTCTCCCAAGTGGCCTTTTTCTGTCAGGCCTCCCCACCAAAACCCTGTATACATCACTCCTCTTCCCCATATGCACTACAACCCCTGCCTATCTCATTCTTCTTGATTTTATCACCCAAACAATACTGGATGAGGCGTACAGATCCGTAAGCTCCTCGTTATATAGTTTTCTCCAACCCCTTGTTGCCTTGTCCCTCTTAGGTCCAAATAATCTCAACACCCTATTCTCAGACACCCTCAGCTTACATTCTTCCCTCAATGTGAGCGACCAAGTTTCACACCCATACAAAACAACAAGCAAAATTATAGTTCTGTATATCCTAATCTTTAAATTTTTGGACAGCAAACTGGAAGACCAAAGATTCTGCACAGAATTATAGCAAACATTTCCTGACCTCAGTCTGCTCTTAATTTCTTCCTGAATGGAGTTTTGATTTTTAAAGTTCTTCCCAAATATTTGAAATCTTCCACCCTTTCAGAGGAGCTATTATCAATCTTCATACTGTGACTTCGTCCTGAATTCTGATCTCGAGACATGGCCAGGTACTTAGTTTTATCAGCATTTACTTCTAGTCCAATCTCCTTAATAGCCACTACCAAAGATTCTGCGTTTTCCTTTATAGTATGTATGCTTCCTCCCAATATACTAACATCATCAGCATAAACCATAAGCTGATGTGTACCATTTAATTTCAAGCCATCCAGGTTTACCTGTACCCTCCTAATGGTGTACACTAAACCAAATTGTAAAGAAGTGGCGATAGAGCATCTGCTAGTTTCAAACCATTCCCAATAGGAAACATGCGAGACAAATTCTTGCCTACCCAGACTCTGCTATACGTTTCAGTCAGACACATTTTTATTAGCCATACCATTTTCATGGGTATACCAAACTCAATCAGAATATTATACAAGACCTACCTCCTAACTGAATCATAAGCTTTCTTGAAGTCTATACACAGATGATGCACTGCTACATTTTATTCTCACTTCTTTTCAAGTATTTGATGAATATAGAATATATGATCAGTAGTTGACCTCTTGTGTTGAAATCCACATTGATGATCCACAATAATTCCCTGTGCATATGGAGTTAGCTTTGACAGCAGGATGTTGGATAAAATGTTGTACATACTTAGCAAATGTGATATGCCCCTATAATTACTACATTCTGTTTTATTGCCCTACAATAATCACCTCCTTCCATTCCTTAGGCAGTTCCTCTTCCAAATAGAAATAATAAGTTTATAGATCTCATAGTGAATTGTTCTACCCCCCTGCCTTAGTAAATTCTGATGGGACTTGATCAATACCCAGTGATCTGCAACTTTTTAGCTTTTCAATAGCCTTCTCTAACTCAAAGGCACTTGGCTAAGGCACTAGTGGTTCTTCTGTGTGTTTTTCTGTCTGCCTAAGAACATTAACCCCATGTACATTCAATAGCTGGGACAAATGGTTCCTCCACCTCGCCAAAATACTGTGGGATTCTGCAACCAAATGACCCTTTTCATCCTTGACTGTATTAGTTCTAGGCTGGTAACCCTTCATAAAGTCAATGATGCCCCTATACAAGACCCTAATATTTTTTATCTTACTGTTAGTTTCAAGTTCCTCAAATTTATCTTTCAGATATGCTTTCTTTTTGTTCCTGAAATGTCTGTTAGCTTCACGTCTTACATTGTTCAGAGTATCCACATTGCTCTGGCTTGGATCTTGTGCCCACTGCAGTTTAGCCAGCTTCCTTTGATCTAAAAAACCTAAACATTCTCCTTCAAACCATTGTTTATGTTACTTCAATTCGTGCAGACCTAGACTCTCTTTAGCTGTTGTTTTGATATTCTGTTTAATGTTCTCCCAATCCCTATTTATATCCTCGTCATCACTTAAGTTGTCCAAACCAGCAAATCTGTTTATAATGTCAATCTATTACTGCTTCTTAACCTCCAGCGCATTTGGCTTCCTGTGATTAAATCTTTCCACATCAAACTTCTGTGTTGCCTGTTTACTTACTGCCAGTCTTTCCCTAACTTTTGCAACCACCTGACTGTGTTCAGTATCACAGTCATCATCCGTGCAACTAAGTACATCTAGTATACTCGAATACCATCTGTCTATCAATATGTGATCAGTTTGGTTGTGAGTCTTCCCATCAGGAGAAGTCCAGGTGTACTTACGAATGTTTCGGTGTGGGAACATCGTTCTCTTAACAACCAGATTTATTGATGTGGCAAAGTTTACTATTCTAACACCATTATCAATACTAACCTGATGTAGACTCTCATTCCCAATTGTCGGTTTGAAAATATTCTCTCTCCCCACTTTTACATTAAAATCTCCTAATAGAATCTTTTATATTGCACTTAGAATATGATAAAAAGTTTCTGCTCTAATTCCCCATAAAAAACTGTCTTTTGAATCACCACTTTTCTCCTTACTTGGTGCATGCACATTCAGAACAATAATATTACACCTGCGACCTCTCAGAACTGTATGTGTCACCCTATTGCTAACAAACTCTACTGTTTTACGAGGTAACTGCCGATACTATTCTTTGGTGTACAAAAAAATCCTGTCCCCAATTGACGATTTTCGTTACATGTTCAGTGGAACCCTTCGAAGCGTTCAACTTGAAATATATAAATATTCTTATTCAGGTGTGGTGACCATGGCAGCAGAGCTTTGTGTGCCATGCCATAATTTCCGCCCAGACGCTGCGGGTGGTCGTCGTCCCAGTTTTTTCTTGCTGTGGTTTTCCATAACCGAATATAACTTTAGTTTCGCTTTCTTTCTCTGCGCATCGTAATATAGTGAATCCAACTAACATGGAACCCACTTTTACAATGTACTTTATCTACCTTATATATCTTACCACATGTTAAAGCAGGTGCTGGAAATGACCTTTCTACGGGTCGATTCACATATTACACGTCACGACAAAATATTCGTCTATGTTTATGATATGCTCGAATTCACAGTAGTCAATCACCGACAGCTAACGACAAAAACAATGTTGTTTGGATTGAAAGAAAAGTGTGTTTTCCCGTTTGTGCATGTCGTTGCCCGCTAGTGTGAACAACTGGCACAGTACGCGACACGACAATACTTGTACACTTGTGGCGTGCAGTTTCACTTCTTTGTTTAGAAATTCAGTACTTTTTTTCTATGTTAAATATAGATAGTGAAATCGTATCGATGTATTTCGAGAACATGATGACTTTCGTGGTTAATCTACAGCAAATATAGTGACATTTTGAGTGAAGTAATATCTGGAAGAAGATTGCAGAAGAAATGAAACGGAGTGTTACGTTAAACTTATTTAATTAGACTTTTTAAAGATATAATAAATACACTTATTTAACTTAATTTTTGAAACTATTTTAAGTATTGTGTTATCCTATTGGTTGTCGGAAATCGTACAATATAAGATACGTATATTATGCCAAACAAGAATTAAGTGGTCAGCTTATTTAACATTTAACGTTAAAATCCGTTTCGCCATTCCACATGTCCTTCAGTTGGACAAACAATTTTTTTTTTTTACACTTTACCGTGTGTGAAATGAAATGTGTATTGAATTACCTCCTTGGCGGGATACTGCCGAAATACAGTTTGAAACCCACTGTCACAAACAGTGCCTTGTTCATAATATCCTCCATATTTACTAACAAAGTTATGTAAGGTGAAGGTTGTTAGTATATATTACTAATATGTATGTGTGTGTGTATATATATATATATACACATACACCAAATTACATACTCCTAAATATAAGCAATAAATATTAAATATTATGATAGCACCTTTTTTTCTCCTTAATTATGCATCATGTGAGTCACATGAAGAAACAGTGCATTGAGAGAACAGACTGTTCACTCCCTCATGGTCCATAGTATACGTATAGTGCAGCTAAATAAATCGTAATTACAGATCCTTCGCTGCATAATTTCTCTCTCTCTCTCTCTCTCTTTTTTTTTGGAAACCTGGTTGCAAAATTTATTTTACCAAATCTCGCGGGCTTAATAAAGAAATTATGACTAAGCATTTTTATTATCTTACAGACATCACAATTTAATACAAAATGGCGTTAAACGTGTGTTTTGATTTTGAACCAGTTGTTGTCATAATGTATGTGGGCATTCATGTAAGTTGCTGGTTATTTTTGTTTGATTTTAGGAAATCTTCCAGTGTCGACAGATTTTAGTAAAATTTCTAGTACATGATACCATTTCACGTAACTACATCCGTGGGAGCGGAATATTCAGTGCAAACAGATGAACAAATAGTCTTGACAAAGCCAGTAGTCGCTGTCAGCAATTTTGCGAACTCCGCCGAAAGCTGTTTGACGTTGTCTAGAGATTTCCAGTACTGTGTGACTAAAAACAACAAAGATTTCCGTGGACGTGCTTCTGAATTCGCTGGGATATTTTTCATGTGGAAGAACACGTCGCTTTCGCTCTCGCGTTTACTAATTTTTTCGAAATGTGTTCGCCAGTCCATATGTTGCCTTTATTGAAACTAAAAAACACCGGAAACGTAATTCCAAATTTTGTTCGACACCTTGTATGGAATTCATTTCTTCTATGTGTTTCGGCAATAAACATCCTGTGTCTTACATTGTACTTTATATTCATGAACAACAATTTGTTTTTCTTTTGTGCACAGTGTATGAATCATATGTTTTGCAGTCTTATGGATACGTGTGAATTGGACTTTTGTCGACGCGTACCGAACGCGCGGCAATCTTATTATTAGAAAATGTGTCCAGACAACAGATAACGTAGCCTCTAGTGGGGGTTCCACATTAAACTGGATTCCTTGTAGTGAACTGACTCCAAGGTGCTGAACCTCTTTCGGAGATTTGAGAGTTGCTCAGCTGCTGATTGTGGGGCCGGTTGAATCCAGTCCACATTCTCAGGCTTTATTTCATAATTATGTAATGCAATCTCATCTACGCTAAGCTAGCAAAAGTAGTTTTTCTGACTAAAATTTTGTCTTTCTTATATCCCAGTTTTTGCTGTATGTTCCATCCAACTCATTAATCCTGATCTGATTACCTAGCAACAAATCTACTAGTTCTCCAGTATGTACTTTCTTCCGTCCTCCTGTTGTTCCGTCTTTAGATCTCACTGTTGCCCGCAGTATGTTGTGTTTACCCCAGGCTGTACATTCATTAAACTTGCAATGGAAACGTTTTTTTTTTTACCAGACTGCTACACACGCGTATTTATTGTGTAAGTATGTAGGTTGTCGTGATCCGTCATCAGGTAAGACGATACAGTAGATCGAGATTTACTGATATTTCAAAAATAAACTCAAACTGCATTATATTGAGGCTAATTCGCAAATCACTTGCGAAAAGCGACTATTCGTTTCATGTTTGTCCGTCTGTCCATTCGCAGAATGGAAGAGGGCGACTACCACCGGAAGGATTTTCTTGAAATTCAGTATTTTGGGATTTTTAATAAAATTAGCATTTTCAGATTTTTGTTAAATTCGGGCAAGTATAACGGAGACTTTCCATAAACACCTTTGTACATTTATATCTCATCGTGATTGTTTTCTGTAATTGAAACATGCTGTGTTTAGTGTGAGGTCCGAGCTGAGGCCGAAGAAAAAGCTGATTTAGTCATAATCTTCGTACCACGATCGATTTTAAATATTGCCATTTACGAGGTAAGTAGAAAAATACTATATCTCGCAATTTAAGAAATATCGATTTTGATCGATTACAAATCTGATGCTAAGACAAGTAAAGTTATATTGTACAGTACGTTGCGTAAAATGAGAAGGGACTTTTCAAGAGGAATAATCTTTTAAAACTTCAGAGGAAAGGCATCGTTTGATAGGGTTTTTTAAGTAGTGACGCATTTAAAACCTAGGGACAATAACAAAGTGAACGGTCTAGAACTGTTATTTCTTTGGACATTTCCTAATTTGGGTTAGGGTTATTACCAAGTTTCATACCCAAGTACGACGTATGACAACTCCGGTGTTTATTAATTAATGATTTATATGTACTTGTTATACAATCCAACTCATGCACTATTCACACTTTAAAACAATCACTTCAGCATTTAAAACCAATAAAATGTTAAAAACGTGTTTGTAAGTATTAAAAAACGTTATTCAAACTGGTACAATTTCTATGCCTAACACGGCTAACGTGTATTAATCTGAGCGTGCTTATGAGAATAATTTTCCTCTTGAGAATCCACAGTTAGAATTAATACACTGACTTAGCCCAGTAAATGGGGGATGTTTAATGCGAAAACGGAAAACAAGCTGGAATTTTTAGGCCTATAGTTTTCTAATAGTTTTCTTTCGAAATGTCCATAGGATCCGTCTGAACAGGTTCATTTCTTTCACAGCTGTGAAAGTCTGAGCTGTCGACAGAATATTAGTAAAATACTTTGACTGCTTTAAAAGGAAAGAAAAAAGATGAAAGGACAGACAGACGGGCTGAAGGACAGACAGGTGGAACGATGTATGGATGGGCTACAAGCAAGAAAGAGGAGGCTAAAGAAAGAACACGGTGTTTACTGCTCAGTAGTAATGTGGAGTAGGTATACCATATAAATTTCTAACTTTATGATATGCTGGGCCGTGCGGTCTAAGGAGTGGGTCTGCGGCCGCACACTTGCTGGGATTGCGGGTTCGAATCCCGCCGGGGCATGGATTTCTGCATCTTGTGTGTGTGTGTGGTGTCTTGTCAATAGAGGTCTCTGCGACGGGTCGATCCCTCGTCCAGAGGAATTCTATCGAACGTGTGTGTGTCATTGATTGTGATCAAGTTAGAATAAAAGAAAGTTAAGGCAGGCCAACTGTGCAGTATTTATCTACAAATGACAAGCTATGTTAAACCTGTATGAAACAAAACATTATTGGATCACCCAGTAGCAGAGACCGAAGAGTATGTATTGTCGCATGGTAGGATGATTAATGAATAACTAATTGTCCATACATGGCATTTGACAGTCTACACTAAAATGTACAGGAATTACAGTTTTTGTTGCATTCAAAACAGACACAAAAATGTTAATCTAATCATGTGACGTCAGAAGCCCACGTTAGCCTGAGGTATGAAGCCTACTTCTTTTTGCATAGTTCTATTATTGGGCTGACCCCCTCCAGAACCTCGCTTGGCGGCACACGTAGGCAGGATCATGTACCTTCACATGCAGTCATCTCTGTGGAAATATTAGTCCTCTGTAGGTTATCGAAATGCTGTGCAATTTCTTTTCGTGACGGCATAGTCATTCGATGTGACATTTCTTGTCTGTAGATGTCAGACCTTTACTGTCGGACCGTAACAGAGAATCGGCGCTCCTGAATGTTTCAGCACGCCTGTTGGTTGCGTTGGCTTCGCCGGTATTTTGTGGTGAAAAGGGTGTGTTAAAAGTGTAGTCTGAATACTGTAATTTGAATTGAAGAGGCAGTGACATTTGGAAACTTTGAACATAGATTTTGTTTTTACAATTGACAGTAAGTACATGTTTACACAATTTTTGTTCTGAGGTAACATGTCATAACCAACTCCACTGAACAGTATCTATCTTGAGAAGCTAATAGTCGTCCAGCTATTAAGGGTGTTCCCCGCGGTTTGTAAAACACGAAGGCTTATTGCCCTGTGTACAAGACGCAGCCGCTGGAATCTCTTGTCTGCTAAATGAATCCAGTACATAGCCTCGTGTAATATTCCTTTCCGATCCATTGTAATAATTTTAAACGCAAAGGTAAAATTTTCGTACTTAAATTAAGCACCACGCCATGAAGGCATGGGGATGGCGGTATAGATCCACGCGTTCCTAACTTCGGTATTATATGAGGATGAGTAGTCAGCTGCACGCCCTGGACGAGAGGCTGAATGAGCCCAAAAGGAGCTTTGAATACTTTGGAGGAGGAAATCTCTTGGTCCTGCCAGAATCGTACCCCTACCCTTAGACTCGTCACTAAACCAACTGAGCTCTCTGGGCTTCGAACATTCGTATTAGTATTAAAAATTATGTTGAAGGTGGTATTTGTAAAATTTTGTCGTAATTTTACGGTCCATGATGGATTTTACAGTTTTTTAAAGTCGCGTTCTACTTTTATTTAATTACAGTTCATTGTTTTAGGAAAGAATTCTGGGAGTTAACTGTTTACTGTTTTTTTTTCTCAGTCCCGGAAAAAAAGTAGGATGTTCCCTGTATTGTAAGTTCTGAGGGTTTTTTTTGCATATTGTCCTTTTTATCTCTTCCTCGTTCTAGTGGTTGTATGTGGCAAAGTTTAACAGATTTGATAAACGGTACATGAATGATTCTGGACACACGTTCGGTTAGAGGAGTTGCAGAAAACGCTAAGATCTTAAGCTTCAGTGCTGGGACTTTGTGCCTTGCTATTGTCAAGCGAACGCTCGTGGCGTTTTCAACAAATTATATTCAGGTGGTTAAAAATGTCATCATTGTCGTAGTAGGCCTATATTTTGAAGGTAATCTAAACCTATGAGGAATTAATGTATGAAATCAAGTGTCATTTTGTACTTGTACAGAGTAGAGGCCATACTTATTATGCTTCCGAGGTGTTGCATTTCACAAACTTGAAGTCACCAGCTCTTTAAAATAGTTATATTACGTAATAAAACAAAAAATGAAAATATTTTTATCACGCATTTTTACCAACATGTTTCGGTCTCCGCTGCGACCATCATGAAGTTGTTATAAAAGAATACACACAATATACAAATAATTGCACAATATATATAATGAAAACCACCCCATGTTACTGTTAATACAGTAGAACTCCACCTATCCAGATTAATTGGGACGGCGAAACATCCGGATATGCAGAAAATCCGGATAATAATATTTCTTTGAAAATAGGCTACGTTAGCATTTTGAAGTTCGGCTGTAACCATTTACACTATATACCAGCGTCTAAACTTTTCGACCACCCCTGATTTGAAGTTCTAGACTGTACTGTACTTGATCCGATAACCGGTAATTTCAAGGCAAGTTTGTTTTGTAGAATTCTCGACACATTTACCCGAAGGGCCAAGCCGATCCGGATAACCACCGTTCGGATAAGTGGATCTCTACTGTATCTTGCTCACTCCTTGTAGCCATAAAAGGTCACATTATGTTATCGTTAAAAACAGGTAAATTTGGGCGTGTTTGTGTTTCTTCTTCCCTATATATAGTTGATACACGCCTTCTAATAAAAATAACATAGCTGTAAGTATAAGTCTTATCATTATAAAACATTTGATATAACGATGGTCATTATAATTACATACCTGTTTGGTGAAGATGTGAATTGTAGTGCAGATCGGCTAAGAATAGTGTGTGAAGAGTGTGAAGGTGGAAGAGAACAAAGTAGTTGATATAGCTTAGGGTCCGTTCATGGTGTAATTGTAGATTGTAAATGAATTCAAAGGTGGTAAACTTGGATGTAATAGTTTTCTAAAACATCCATGTGTCTACGTTTATGCGCCAGTTGTAATAGTGCCATCGTAATTTCGATGGATTAGTATTTATATACCGGGTGTTCAACTTAAAAGTGGACCGTATTTTAATATAAGTAATTTATTTACTAAGATTTACAACATGTTATATTACACAACTAACCTGTATTTACAATAAGTGCTGGAAATTAAATAGCCGTTTGAATATATTGCAGTATCGCTGGTGTTAACACTGACTTCTGCCGATTACGATTCTTGTCCAAACGTGAACCTGTTTCACGGAATTTTTTAATCGCTTTCGCAATAGCACTTTTTACTGGCGCTTGCCTTCAAAATTTTTCAAAAAAACTTTGTCTACAGTGGGCTTAAGACATAGTTTTTAAATAACTTTTCAAAATAAATACACGTTCTTCCACTTTTAACCGCATTATGAAAGCGTAAAATTGGCGTTGTTCAAACACCAGCACTCACTGTCGACTGATTCAACTGATACGGATGGCCAAGACTGGTTCTCCCCTCTCCTGCAACAGTATTGCCAACTCCTGCACATGTAGTAGTATAATGTCATACCAGCAGAACCATTATAAATAGCATTTGACTGTGAAATATTTACGGCTTAGTTAGCGGTCCACTTTTAAGTTGAACAGCCTGTATATTAGAAAGAATATGGTTGGCATATGCTGGTTGGGGGTTGTTAGATGTAATGTAGCGAATGTGCTCTTTATTTGAGTTTTAACTTTCGTCCAGTCTGTCCTTTGTACGAGGGTTTGCATATATGCATTTGGTTGGTGTTGTGGAAAACATTTTCCATAGCACCAATCTCGAAACTGCATTCCGAACTACAAATACAATTTATAGTATATTACAAACACGGATTAACAGTGCTATTGCACATCACAGAAGCGGCGTTTATCAAATGAAATGTCATACGTGCAAACTTTCATATGTAGAACAGACTTAATGAAAATTAGAACTCAGATATAAAATCACATTGCCTACATTACATCTAAGAACTCCCATTCCGCATATATTTTTCCTAATGTACATGAATCCGGACCCGTTCGAACTATCATGACACTTATAGTTGATGCACCAAGGTATGGATGTTTTAGAGAACTATTATATTCAGTTTTTTAGCATAATAATATGATCGTAAACGAACGAATACAAAAAGAAAGGAATGAACCTTTCGAATTGAATCACTATCTATAACTATACCACGCATGCTGTCCCAAGCACTTGGTTCACTGCCATCTATTTTGTTTCCACCAACTATGCTTAAGCGATCTTCACTACAATACGCATTTTTACTGAACTAAGTGTATCCAATTATAAGGACAACTTATTCAGAATGTACAATTGTTTATATAATATATTGATAGAGATAAACGCACAGCTATGCTAATTATATTACGGGGTGTGTATCAGCTATACACAGCTAAGAAGCAACATACATACACCAAATTTTGTATGTTTTTAACGATAACAATTTGACATTTAATGACTATAAGGAGTGCCTAAGGTATTAACTATAACATCGGGCGGTTTTCGTCATACATTTTGTGCAATTGTTTGTATTCTTGTGTGACACCCTGTAAATGGTTAGAGAAGCGACCGAAGCTTGTTGAATAATATATGATAAAAATATTGTATTCATGTGAATTTGTTGGTTTATTATATAATACAAGTATTGTTTAATGCACGGATATGGAACATATAAAGTTCTTTGAAATAGCATTATTTCTTCCCTCAGAGCAGTATATCTTGCGCAACATAGTATTTCACATGTAATAGCCTGTACGGACATTCGTGACTATTCTTAAGTACTTGTAGCTTCTAATTCCAGGAAAACTGGTCGTATATACCACCAACAAGGTTAGATTTTCTTCCTATTGGTAGAATCTAGAGTCCAACAAATGTCTTTATACAAAGGAGAAATACCCACCCCCATCTCGCCGCCGAGGTTAAAGAAATGGCTATACCTCTACTTCCCCTCTGGGCCTTCGTGGCCTGTTCTAGGGTGAACTGTACCATTACCTTGATCCTTACGAAGGAGAGATATTTTCCTGGGCACAAATTTTGTTATATGCACGAAGTATTTCTTCGGTGAATTATCACCTCGCACGGCGACATGTAGCCTGTCAAAATAAAAACGTTTATTCAACGAAGATTTCCCTTCAGTGACAACTATGTGGCACACGCATCAAAAGAAAAGTAATACAAGCCGTTAACATTATGGTTTGAGGTTTACGTTTTGTCACACATACTTAAAGAAGAAGAAACTAATTCCACTATTTTTAAACTTTGAGGTTTTGTTTGAAAGACAAGAAGTCAAGTGAGATAGAAACATCCCTCCCACCATAGTTAGGCTGTGAGGGTTCACTTTCTTGATAGTTTAGTGGTCACTCTACAGTCTCGCTTGCTTGTGGGAAACGGGTTTGCTATGTTCTGGGTTTCCTGGATACCATGGTTCTTAGGCGCGTTCGCAAATTGCCAAAAGCGTCTATTAGCTGCTTCATGTCTGTCCATCTGTCCGCGCGGAACAATTCGGCTCCCACTGAACGGATTTTCATGATATTTGATATTTGAGTAATTTAGACAGTCTTTCTAGAAAATTAGAGTTTCATTAAAATCGGACAAGAATAACGGGTATTATACATGAAGATCAGTACATATTTTTATCATATCTCACCCATTTCTTCTTAGAATGAGAAATGTTTTAGACAAAGTAAAGAAAATAAAAAAAAAACATTTTATGTTAAATAACTTTTTTTGCGAAGTTGTGCGGTTTGTGGGATAATGAGGAAAAGTATTGTAGAGCCGGACTCGTCACGGATGACAGTATGGCGTATGATGGATACCTAAGGCTATAAATACACACTCAGAATATGTAAAACGTCTTGCTTTACCACTGCAACTTTGGTTGCACAAACGCACTTCGTTGTTACGTTATACGTATATTGCCTCGTATGTTTTCTTCTGGGTAATTTCCCGGCGTCTGAATTTTATATACCGACGTTTCTGAACACTCTGTTCCATCTTCATAGGCATGTAGGTGTAAAATGATACGACGAACCAATGAATCCAGCAACACGGACCGCCAAAACCGATGATAAACCCACCTCGACAGCATACATACCGTACACCCAAACAACATTTGGCCGGCTCAGCAGAATGCTGGCCAAACACATCAAAAGTGTCGCCCTACCACCTAGAAAAATATTCAGCTACCTTCCTCCTGTCAAAGATGCATTGGGATTAAGAACATCGGGCATATACAGCATCCCATGTGAATGCGCCAGGGTTTATATTGGACAAAGCGGTCGATCAGTCCAACTCCGGATCAAAGAGCACAATAGACATATAAGACTGGCACAACCCGACAAATCAGCAGTAGCGGAACACAGCATTAACCATGACCACATCATTAAACTACAGGACACAAAACTCCTCTCCGCTAAAACCGGTTACATGGATCGGCTCATAAAGGAAGTTACTGAACTTGAAATGCACCCGCACAATATCAACAGAGAAGATGGCCTAACCTTAAAGAAATCTTGGAAGCCCCTTCTACACAAGCTTAAGGAAAGGAGACAACCACCTACAACACAGTAGTTTTTACTTGCCATCCCATGGCCCACCCTGACATGAGCCATATCTCTTTCACATACCCGCCCGCGGCCTCGTGGGTCGTTAACCCTTTTTACTACCTGCTTTGTAGAGGGACCCACCCCTGCCCCGTCACCCTCCTTCCAGTGGGCTCAGGCTATGTTCGGGCCAACCTTCCCCCGTATGGATACCCCAACTTTTCTCAAATTTAGTTATTTTACACCTACTTACCTATGAAGATGGAACAGGCAGTGTTCCGAAACGTCGGCATATAAAATTAAGACGCCGGGGAGTTACCCAGAAGAAAACATACAGAACACGGCGAAAGTTTTAAATCAAGCATTGCCTCTCTTGTTTATGTGTCAGTCCTTAACGTGGATTGTATGTATGTATGTAAGTCACTACTGTGTTTGCAATTATTCGGTGTGGTTTCCATGACACCAGACGCGTATTTCAGACAATTAAGGTACGTATGTCTATATTTACATGTTCACTCAAATATTTCTTTACACAAATAGTGATGCGTATACAATTGTAAATACAGTGCTTACGAGTTGCTAGAGAAATATATGGGCCTTCTATCCGGGGTAAGAGCCTTTTGCTTTATAGATGTTTGCTCCGGATGCTCAAGAAAACACATGAATTCAAAGTAGTAAAAGTAAATTTGTGCATGTCATGGTGGCGTGTGAGGAAATTTAGGTATAGTAACACTCATTCTTAAATTCGGCAGTAGATGGGAGTGAGTGGTCAGCTTCACACCTCTGCCGCTTTAAAGGGAGTCAGACCATGATTATTTTACATTAACTGCTGAAAAGAGTAGAATTAATTTTTTTCTTTATGTATATGCTGTACATCCAGTCTGCACTGTTCAAGCTGCTAAACCCATTTGTTATTTATATACCCAACTGCAGTAACGTCATGAAACTGTACATTTTGCCCACACGGTGCTCTTATAAGTTTTGTGTGATATTCTGAATAAACAGGTGTTCTCCGCTTTGTCATTGACCGTCTGGTCTTTGTAATGGACAATGGCTGTTCTGTGTAGCGCCGGTTCGTCCTTGTGCCGCAAGCGAAGCCAAACCTTACTGCGGCGGGTGTGTTGTACATAGCACGCACGCCGCTGTAAGGACTATTTTTATGTAACCATTGCGAGTTTTGCTTGCTAAATCAATGTCTCTGTGCCACTCCGATATACATTGGATGGATGCTAAGTACAGGTGTTAATATTACAGAAACTGCAAACTCCTTCTAGTTCTGTTGTGTTATTGGTAATAATTATATGTTTTCATTCCTTAAAACTTAACTCGCCATTGTCTGCGTAACCGTTCAACATCGGATATATGTATCTTGGTTATATCTAATTTAACCGAAGGAACGTTTTCCCAAATTATGGCAGTTTTCTCCTGAAACACCCTGTATATCTCAAAGGGTAAATAATAAAACCGTATTGAGTGCAATAGCGATGGGCATCGTGTTTTTCTTTATCCATTCTGTATCGAACTGTTTAAACTGCAGAGCGAGCCACTGCATTGTACTTATTTTTATAAATGAGTCGTAACCTAATGAAAAAAAGTCCAGCCACCTTTACACGCATTATGTCGGGTTATGCTGGCTTAATTTACATGTGTTTTGGTTTTATTAATACTACTGTTACATTTTACGCCATTTCTTTTGCTAACATTTGTGGAGCGGTTTTTGCAGATTGCTTCCGAAATAAAAATTTGAAAATGTTCACATATTAGCCGTCGTTGACACATCTCTTCCACACCTTAATAAGTAAAATCATATGAATTGGTTTGAGAACTGATATCTTAATAATTAGACAAGTCAGTGAAGTGGCTAGACCACGGGATGGGCAACTGAGGAATCGTGGTTCGATTCCTGACAAAGGCAAGAGATTTTTTCTTTCCAAAGCCTACAAACCAAGCTTAGGGCCCACCCAGTTTTTTTATTCAGTGGGTACTGGGACATCTTTCCTTGGGAGTAAAACGGCTGGTGCTTAAAGCTGGTCAATGTCCATCGACTAGTGCCGAGATTAAGAATAAGTAGAATTGTACTTCCGTTCCCACTTGCTGCTTCATAACATGCACAGGAAGTACTTTATTTTCCCTTTAAACGTACTGGCATTCTATGCTGAGTACTGTAAATGATGACAAAGGCCAAAAGCACAAGATCCAACCTTAAAGCTCTCTTAGACCATTTTAACTACTGTTAAACTCTGAAGGAGAAATGTAAACGATAGCTGTTGAGTTCACCACTTGAAATCTCCCTACACAAATAGCAAGCAAAAGACAACGTGTACAACCCAACAGTTGTTCTAACAAAGCCAAACACGTGTAAATGAAGGTAGCAGAAGTAGACACTACTGATGACGTAAGCGTAGGCGTCGGAACACGTTTAAATAAAGGACATGAAGTGTAAAGACCGTTTGGAAATTAAAGTTACTCTGTCGTTTGTCAGTAAGTCTTACCGCATTACGTTTTGTATTCATTGTTTCATAGAGTAATCAGAAAGTTGTTCAAAACATCAACGAGTTTCTGGGCAGAACTTGCGAATCATACTTTCCTGTTGCAGTCACGTAAATCCCTACAAATGCGTTTGTATTGCAGCTGCATAAATGTAAGTTCATAATGTAGTAACAAAATTCAGTTTAGCCGACGGATTAGGACACGGTTGTGTGCAGACATGCCATCGATTTTGACTAGAATCAGAAACTTTTTCCTTTCTCTGAGCTAAATTTTGTTGCAGATTTTAGTTGTTTTGTTGTCTTCGTCTTCGTCGTTGTTTACACTCTAACAAAATGCAGTACTCAGATATCGGTACAGATTCCAAGGACGTCCATTATATTCGTCGTACACGCGCTGAAAGTTTTACACCATCGCCATGGTTATAATTATTGACTTTATGTTTCATACGTAAGCCTGATTAGTAGGAACGTGTATGACCATAACCACCTCGACGTAAAATTTAAAATTTCTCTGCCTATTCAGCGTTTAACATGCCATTAGTTTTCGCTTTCAGGGTGCTAAATGAAATTTTTTTGTACACAGCTGTGTTAACCTTTCCTTATTTTACTTAGCATTTTTTGGTAGGTGTATTACTGTTCGTCTGCTGAAGGCCCTCACTGAATAGTCGCAAGTGTTGCTTACACCTTACAAATTCTTCGGTCTGCTAGTTTGGTGTTAGTAATACAGGAAGTTAGAATTGTGAGGGTCGGATATTTATATCAAATTTAGTGAAATTCCGCTAGTTTAAAAATTGGAACCGGGGGCACATACAAGACAGGATGGTGATCTTAAGAAGCCTGGGGTTTGCTTTAATAGAGCAAAGTAGGCTAAAAGAAGTAGAATCTTAATATTTTGGACAAGACCGACTGCCCTTTTAATACACAAGTTGTCTAAACAAGCGGTTTGTCTCCTTGCTTTTACCATTCTTGTCTCTACTGTCCCTGTCCACACTTCTCGCCAAACTCACCCCGACCCTATTCGCCTCATCTCAAGATTTCTGTCGTATCCTGTACCGTTAAAACCTTGTAACCTGTATTTTGTTTCCCCTGCTTGTTCCACCTTTGCCTGCTACATAACACCACTGCTTCCACTGATCTGCTGTTACAGTAGCCTTTCCCCTGTAATGCCCATTTATTCCACTCAACTTTCTCTTCTGGAACTATGCTGAAGTTAGGAGACGGGAAGCTACCCTGAAACGGAACTAGCGCGCACGGACCTCAGCGGTGAAACAGCCGCGGCGGCCGTTGTTTCTTGGCTGTGCACATGGACGGTGAAAGAAACGCTGCGTTCTCACATTTCCCTCACGATCTGGTGCAGTCAGTGTGTGCGCTACACAAGCATGGATTTTGTCGAGTCAGTTGCTGTGTTCGCTCTTCTGTTAACCAGGACAAAGCGAAGAAAGAGGTTTTGGGTAATCCACTTTAAGTCAAAAACTACTGAAAGGGCAGTTCCACAAATTGTATGAAGACTTGCATGTGTATCCAAAAAAACATCTTTGGATGTTTTGGAATGACTTGCAGCAGTTTCGATGAGCTCTTATCCATTATTGGACCCAAAATTACCTACCGAAATACTAAGATGAGGCCATCTGTTCCACCAGAAGAAAGACTGGCAGTAACTCAAAGGTAAGATCACTGAAGTAACTCATTTTTTCTTCATCCTATATTATATCATTCACATCAACATAACATCATATGCGATACTTATATTCGTTGTGGCCCTCAAATATACTTTTTTACGAAGATAAGGATATACAACCACAAGATATCTAATGCAGCGCAAACAGTACTGTGTGTCAAAGTGTTTCCATCAGAGGGTGACATACGTGTATGTGCAAGGGGAATACTGCTGCTGGTGGAAGTTGAGTGCTGTGGACTAGGCGTTAATTTAGAATAAGGATTTAGAAGGGGCTGATTTTGTTGATGTTGGACGTCATTACAAACCTTGTGATATGTTCCGGAAGGAATTTTAACACCGCGGAGTGTTCCAATACGTAAAGGATGTACAGAAGGACCAGGCAGGTTAGAATAAGGTGGAAACTGAGGTGGATTGCTGACATGGTAGGGGGGTTGACAAAATGTTATACGCCTCATAACATTTAGAAATTCCACCTTCGCATTGAATTTCTATTCGTCATTCAGCTTTTTGAACGACGATACCAGAGACAAAAATATTTTTCTACAATATCAACTCTACTTTTTTTTTAATTCCAATAAAGATTCCTCATACGTTGTTTTGGAACTTTTCTTCTGTTGCATGTAAGTAGCATTCTTTGCACGAAAGCCTTCTCTCGTGTGATTTCTTGTCGTTATATCTTGAGCCTCACTCTCGTTAACACTTGGTGGAGGAGTGATATTGCCCGATGTATCTCGTTCTTGCGGTATCGGCAGGAGGAATAAGAGCTGGTAAAATAAATATACCTTATTTTTCTTGCCTCTTGCCCTCATGTCACCTTCTTTTGCAGCTGAAGTTCTTTTCGGAAATTATCACGAATATTTCTCCATTTGCGTTGAATTTAATTGCCTGGAAACAAAATTAAGTATCTTAGGTTGGTATTGTTATTCCTGCTGCTTCCAGGTTACGAATACCTGCTTGGAGTCACCCATTCGCGAGATTGTACGAGGCACATGCGAAGCAATTTGGGAATGTCTGCGAGCTGCGTTTATGTGACAGAAAAGCGAGGACTGGCTACGTACAGCAGACGAATTTTATGGGAGAACCAATTTCCCGAACTGCCTAGGTGCAGTTGACGGTAAGCACATAAGGATGTGCAACCCTGATGACTGGATCCTTATTTTTCAACTACAAGAACTTTTTCACTGTCCTTATGGTATTAGGCGTCGCAGACTACTGCTTCATTAGCATAGATCTAGGAGCGTTTGGTGCATCTAGTGACTGCAACACCTCTAAGAATTCTAACTTTTGTATCAAAATAGAAGGAAATAATTTAAATATTCCGGCTTCAAGGCCGTTGCCTAATTATGATAATCTATGTCATTTGTTATTTTAGGAGACGAGGCATTTGCTCTGTCACAACATACGACCATACTCTATCATAAATTTTGATGTTGCCTGACAAGAAGAATGGTGGAATGTGCATTTGGCATAGTGCTTAATAAATGGAGAATTTTTCACCGCGCGATTAACGTTTGCCCAGATTTCTGCGATGTAATAGTTAAAACGTGTTGCATACCTCACAGCTTCGTTCGTCAGAGGGACGGCTTTCAGTTTCAGGATGCATTATACGAATGGCCCCTGGAGAGTAGGCTGTTAACACAAGATTTAATGTGACAGAAAAGGCCGTGAGAGAATACTGTGCGACATAATTCACTCCCAACTAGGCTCTTGGCAGTACGAAAGGGTTTGAAGTATTGCAAACACGGAAAATGCTTGTACCTTTTCAGGACAAATACAGCCCAACACACTACAGAGTACGTGGTATTGCAATACATTTATAAGGTTTCCTTCCACCTGCTGGCTACAAGGTGTCTTGTATTTTATATTATTACATAATGCTGTCAAAGTTTATAAAGAGATTGTAAAAGAATATTCTACTGTTTGTACAAGTAAATTGCAGTGGACATAAAAAATGTTTTTTTACACTTTTTACCAGTTGCCACTCTTGCTTTTTTGTCCAGTCGACTTCAATTAGGCACTACAGCTTCACAAACTTCTATCCACAGTTTTACTTTCCAATTTTGTCACTGTATTCTGGTGTCGCCTTATTGTACTGTGCCGGCCTTTTCTCCATCTCAGTTATTAATCTCTCAGTCAAAAATCTGAAGTCTAGATCCATGATGTATGGACTTGCTTGCAACGGCAGACGAAAATTTGGTGGCAGCACGGATCGGGTGGCCGTGCGGTTGTTTTGCCGCTTGTGCGCATAAGCAGGTATCCCCCTTTTGTGTTCCATTGCCACCGCCAACCGCTGAGCGGCCACCGCACCGCCCAGAAAATGAAGCATGTTGCGTTTGAAAAAACGCGTTGAAACAACCATCTATGCTCTCGTTTCTGTTTAAAACAACGCGTTTCATCTCAGCGGTAAAAAAATCCTCTGCGTTTCCAACCTCTCGCGCGCTAGCCCTAATAATAGTTTTCATAAATAATAAAAGTTTTTGAGTGATTCCACGCTTCCACCGCGAAGTAAACGAGAACTGCCCTCTTCTTGATTATTACGCAGCGAATAGTGGTAATTCGCCGCGTAATGACCCAGAAGAGTGCAGTTCTCAAAATTGTTTGATTATCGTATACGGCAGTCTTACGAGTATCAGGTGGGATGGTATTTCAATTATAAGGTATATATTTGTATTCTGTAACAGTAAGGCAGCAAGTTCCAAATTATAGAATATTTGTTGCCCAGTAGAGGAATGTCGACACGACAGGAAGTTGGGGTCATCAATGTCAAGTCCCATTGTCATAAAGAAAGCAGGACACTCACCCAAAAGTCCAGCTTGGCTGACGTAATTTTCGTACCCATGGGACTCAAAATTGTACCCGAATCTCTGTACTGTTTCGTTATTTTAATGCTTAGAAGCTTCCAGTTCAATGCACTATCTCGTGGAAACCAACGCCCTAATTTGCCTTATAAAAAGGCTTGACGAGACACATTTGGGGGGATTCAGTCTACATCAGTTGCTACCAGAAACTCTGCCACTTTGCTACTGGAATCTTCGCTTCTGAACATCGACATTTCTCTAACAACGACTTTTATTTTACAAGTATCTATGCAGAACCAGCTGTAAGATCACATCTTTAGCTAATAAATCAAGAAGCTAAATGCACACTATCGTGAGTTGCTGTGGACTTAAATTTCAATTCTTAAGTGTTCCAACGCACTCTAGACTTCCCTCTCCGTCAACGCGTTCCACATTCTACGTTCCCAACCACCATTGCCTTTGGGATACTACATGATGATTGGCGACAGTGCGAATCAAATCAGCGCCTCGCTTTGATTTGAGAATTTGTACGTTTTATCAGTACTTCTTCCTTCATAAGTGGCAAGTTATTAGGCAGTGACAGACCGTGTGGCATGCGTACACCTGTTTGCTTTGTCATGCCCTACAATTTTGCCTGTGTCATACACCGTTCTGCATTAAATCTCAGTTATAAACGTGCAAAGACCAACACAGTACATTATTGAATATGGATGAAAACTGTTTTTGTTCCATATTTCGGCCATATATGGCTATCATGAATGAGGTATTGTACGTAACAGTAGAGGAGATTGCTGAAGTTCGCATGAAACAATACGTGTCAGATGTCGTTACTAACGGCTAGGTACAGCCAGTCGATCGTAAATTATGCATTCGGGAAAGGTACATTATCCTGCTGTTCTTAGTATTACAGTAAGTACAAGTCAATAACACAAAGATTTCTGTGTAGATGGTACGGACCTTAAAAATTGAATTAAAAGAAATAATCCAAAAGGATTAAATTAAAATGTGTATAGCATTCCATACATGCTACACGCCATTAACATATCATGAGCTTATTATTAACTGACCGTCTTCAATTATATGAATGTATATCCAACACCTTTTTTTAGCTAGTGATTTGTAAATCTTTTTATTGGACTCCGAAGAAGGTGGAAGTGAGTGTGACGCGTTCCATCCAATGAAGTGCTAACGCCATTCAGCTAGGAAGTAAAACAGGAGTGAACAGAGTCTATACACAACTTTATTTATTTATTTAGAGTTTGTACACAACTTTAATCGTCAGTTCAAACAATTATCAGTAACCTGTTTCGACTTTTAAACGGCCATCTTTTGGCTGAATATAAATCAAGGAAGGAGTATATATGTTCAGTTTGTGCCGCTCGTACCTGTATATCGGCCTATTATCTGTGGCTGTGTAACTGATAACCAGTAGAACGAATTCCGCTGCAATTATACGATCTCCCTGATGATGGCCAGAGGTGGCCGAAACATGGAGAAAAATAACATGATTTTTTTTATCCATATTTATTTTATTTGCGTTCTGTGTTTGTCAATACAGTGGAGTGTATAGTGGATATAGGTACAGTTCGATCATTCTAAGGTCTTACACAAATTATTCTTGCTTCATGGAGTCGGTATTCCCAATCTGACTGCAGTGTTGTGATGCTGATGACTTGTTGAATTATCTCTTGTGATTTTCGTGTACACAGAACTTTGTGTTTCGTAGCTGCGGTTTTTTTAAGGTGCGTACTGCTGTTTACCAATTTGTCCTTTTATAAAACTATTTGCTGACTGAAGTCATTAGTGTTAGGTTAGAATCACACTTTTCCCCGTATTTTTCGACATCACCACGTGGCTGGTCTGTGAGGAAGTTAACTACCTTATCTTAAAAAACTTGGTATCAATTGGTTTTTGACTCTGTTCTACCTCAAGCACATTTGCGATCAGTACAATAAGTACGGTTTCCATCTGAAGAAAAATGTTTTATATATTTCGGCACCAAAAGTGGCATCAAGTTACAGAATGCACGGAGTAACAAAGGCTAGCGGTTTGTACGTGCGGGTAGAAAATGTTATTCGACCGGCTTCGTCCAAGCTGAATCCACTATTTTACAGTTTATAGTATTTCTTAGGTTAAAGACGACAGTATCTGTTCACAGTATTAAACACAACTTAAGGTTTTGTAAGTAGGGACTGACTGTCTAGTTAGACAACTGATATGGTAAATACCTTCCACACCACAGTCGTATAACTCTAAAGACCACAGCGTAACTACAGGATGTCCCACTCGCTACCGAACCCGGCATTTCTTTAATAATTCTAACACCAATGAAGATACTGCAACGAAATTTGAACAGGAGTACGTTCGTTGTGTGAGAAATGAAGAGGAATGTGTCTAGTGCGCCTAATTGTTGCGACACGGAGCAGCGGTCCGCCAGCTAGCCAGCCTGTTTCCTGCCTGACGCGCCTCTGCAGATCTCTCTGTCATTTGGCTGGGGGTATGTTTTGTTTTGTTCGTGGTTTGTTACGTTTACCAAAACAAACCACGAACCATAGACGCTTTGAAAGCAAATATCACGGAAGAAATTCAGGCAGTGACAGCGGACGTACTGGCAAGGACTTTCCAAAATATGGCGCGCCGGGTTCAATCCTGTCTGGACGCAAATGGTGGCCACTTCCAGCACATGTTATGAAGTCATCACATTTCTTACACAATGAGGTAAGTCCGCTTCAAATTTCGTTGCAATATCCTCATTAGTGGTAAAATTATTAAAGAAATGCCGGGTTCGGTAGCGAGTGGGACACCCTGTAGAATTGCCTAGCTTGAGGTTCTGTAATTATATTTTTTGCTTATGTAGGTTTGTACACCTGTTTTATGGCCACTCCGTTAAGGAAAACACTGGAAAGGTAGCCTGATGCAGCCTGTAAAATAGGAAACTAACAATGCCATAGGCGATCCCGGTGGCCGCGCGGTTCAAGGCGTAGGTTTTGGGCAGCTCGCTTTCTGGGATTGCGGGTTCGAATCCCACCGGGAGCATGGATGTCTCTCTCTCTTGTGAATGTTGTGTGTTGTCAGGCTCAGGTCCCTGCGACGGGCCGATCCCTCGTTCAGAGGAGTCCTACGGAGTATGGTGTGTCTGTGGGATCTCGAAGCCTCAACAGTGAGGCGGCCAAGGCCAGAGTAGGGCTGTTGAGCCACCGGGGGGCGGGTGGATAAACAGCAATTATTTCTGTGTACAGGATTAACCACTCTGCCTTTGCGATGGGCACGGACTATGTGAGACAGGAACTGAATTTTACGCACCCTTTAGATAAGTGTCAGTCTTCGGAGGGTGAACGCAATTACTGAAAATTTCTGCTCGCTGGCTCGAGAAACCAAGCCTCCTCAAGCTGCTGCGTGCCGAATTTTTCAAGCCCTGGTAAATATATATATATATATATATATATATTTACCAGGGCTTAAAAAATTAGATACTCGTATGTATCTATACATATGCACACACAAATCTAGCGTCAGTCCTCTTCTCGAACATTAGCTGTTCTTTTTATCTTAATATTATCATAGCACATCGTGAACTTTATAGTGGAATTTGCGAACAACTAGAAAATCTCTTAATGTGCAATAAAATACGAAAACGTGTTTTGTGCATTATTTTCGCATAGCGTAAAAAGGCCTTGGGTAAATCACATCTTTCTAAACTTGTGTAAGTTCAGACAGAAAGATCTTGCTCTTATAATATTTTGCTTAATTTTAATTTTTGCGCTGTGATTATCAATTTAACTGAATTGTGATTTGAAGAGGAGGCAAAAGGAGTCGACGATTGCGTAGTTTAAGGAAATAATCACCCGGAAGTGCTGAGAAACCACAAAATCAGTGTTCGTGCAGTCGATTCTGGAGCTGAGATTCAAACTCTAGACCTCGTGTTTCGAAGAAAATAGCTCAGGCGGTTGGTCACTAGCGACTCACCCCCCCCCCCTCAAGTACTCTTCAGTTCCCCTGCCGGTTATCGTTCTATCAATACCCCGTATTCACGTTCATTCATATACTGCGGGCTCCAATATAGTCCAACAGCGTCACTAAATGAACTACACAGAAAGGGTTGGTGCTGGTAGCGCTAACCCGTGTAAGGCGATTACGTATTGCTGTATCTGAAAGTATTTTTTATGTAAACCCATTACGAAATTCGTATGAAGACTTTAAGAACATTACATCAGATTAACTGTGCATACTGTTTGGTTGTATAGCCAACAATTATAAACTTGGCGAGTTGCGATACGTGGAAGCTGAATTTAACACAATTGCGAAGGTCAGAATGTGTACTGTAGTAGTAATTCCTTACGCAGAAATAAACAAATAACAATTACAATATCAATAACAATAGCTAAGTTGTGTCACAGTTATTAGGAGTTAATTGAAGACTTCTTGCTCTTAAATTCGGCGTACAGCTTATTAGCGAAATGACAGTTTATTTTTGTGTTATGCGAGGAAACATATATTACATAGATGTAACACCAGCAGTACAGAATTTATAGTACTGGAAGTGTGTAGAGCAGGGCAAAGTTTATAGTAGTGGAACATTGTACAGCAGGCAAGCAGGTTCTACAGATTCTGCCAGGAACTTACCTTTTGGGAATCCACAACACAAAATTTATGATGTTGAAAAGTCTGTACAGCAGGAAAGTAAGTTTTTATGAGTTCTATCCGGATTTCATCCTGTAGGGATTCGATATGGCGATAAATTTGTATTTGAACCCTGTGAAGTTCAGAGACGGCCACTATTTTAATGTGTTGCCTCCTTGCTTCATATGAGGTAACGTAGCAGTTAGTTTCCGATTTCTTCCCGCGAAGGTCCGGGTTCAGTCTCGAGGCAGTGTATATGGAATTGTGATAAATGCAGTGGCACGTGGATAGGTTTTTTTTCTGGAGGACTTCGGTTTTACCCTGCCGAATCATTCCTCCATTGCTCCATATTCGTATACCACGTATCACCCAAGGGATGGACATTGGCTTATTAGAAGCCGCAACACAAGTGTGGAATAAACATTAAGTGACAGAGACGTAGATGTTTAGTGGCGGACAATACAGTATTAATTCCAGTAACTTAGTTGCCCTCAACACACAACACACGGATGTAACTCTTTTTCAAAGAAGACATCAGTATTGATAGATGTTTGGCAACTCTGGCATAAATTTGTAAAGAAATGTAAAACTTGCTTGCTTACTTACTCCATGGAGCAGAGCCATTCTTGAGAAGCTACCCGGATTTCAGCTAGTCAAAAACTTTTCGCATTTTATGGTACCCGAAGGCTCATTACCGCATTCACAAGTGTCCGCCACCTCTCCTTAAAGAAATGTAAAACATCCATAATAATTTTATATTGTATATATTTAGCAATGTTTTTATTACTTGGTGCTGTAAATTATTTTTTTGTGCACGTCTTTGACAACATTTATATCAAGGCGTATTTCTTTGTAACTAGGGTATCTCTGAAGACGGCCGTCATGGGCCGAAAAATGTAGAATTATTACGAATTAACAGTTACTGATTCGTAAATATTTGTTCAGGTGATTGGTTTTAATATTGCATAGTTAATCAATTGCACGGAACATGTATAACATTAAGTTTAGTGGGGGACTTTAATGTTGTAATTTTCTTTCCTGTGTAAACAGAAAATTTTTATGTACGCCTACAGTGTTTCGCTGTGACATTTCATGGATCATCCTGCCCACTGAATTACCGAATATTTCGTCGATTTGTAGATTTTGTGGTATAATTACACAGCTTTGTAGACATTACAGCATTTTATGTCTGTTGGAAATTTCTTTCTGATTTTTTTTAAATCATGTGCAAGTGTGGAGCTGTTTCATATCCACTGATTCCTCCGTTGTTTTGTCGGTTTATAATCCATTCTGACATATGATTTCATAGATTTTATGTAACTTTACCAGCGTTCTGTTGCAATGGAATGCGTCGCGGCGAACAGGAAAGGATGACGCTTTTGGATCCACAAGACATTATTGTTGGAATTTATCAAAGTTACTGAATTACCTGGATAGCGTAGTCGGTATAGTAACTCGCTACCGGCTGGACGGTCAGGAGATGAAATCCCGGTGGAGGTGAGATCTTCCGCACATGTTCAGACCGGCCCTGGGGCCCACTGACCCTCCTGTACGATGCGTACCGGGTGTCTTTCCTGTGGGTAAAGCGACCAGGCCGTGGCGTTGACCACCCACCACTATCTACCGCCGGGGTTAAAGAAAGAGTCGAGCTATGCCATTAGTCCCCCGGGAGCCTTCATGGCCTGTTCTATGATGAAATTTACTGAAGTACACTGGCTCTGTATTTCGTTACGACAGGAGTTGTTGGTAACTTTATGTCTGCCCGTCCGTGTATGTGACATATTAGTGTGCTCTCTGTAAGGAATGAAAAACGACCGCGCTTGATACTAGACGTGACCAGAACTATGTAAACTCACGTCTTCCCGTCACATCAGTATTTCATGGCCCAGAAGTGACATTTCTGACAAATGTGCCGTAGACTTCTGTAATTGGTGAGGCAACGAAAGAAGTTTTTCTTTGCTTGTTGGCCAGTCTTTGTTAGAGGACACTGTTAAAATTAATTTGAAAAGTTCCGGGGACAAAAATGCCCTCGGCGAGAGACACTGAAGAAGCCATGTAGGACTTAGGGTCAGAAGGTTATTAGCCCAGGTAAAGTAATCCCGCTAGTGGCCTTTGGGGTTCTGGTAGGTTAAGGCTCCAGAATTTCTAGACACTCGGCACATGAAGGTTGTAAGGTCGTCACCCTTACGCACCGGCCGTCTTTACCCCCAGGAATATCCTGGTACTCATTTTT
>Ga0268261_10000165_pt1 | contig 40839 bp, 33 predicted proteins | sample TergutNc150P1_FD_190353 | JGI IMG/M metagenome (GOLD analysis project Ga0268261, IMG submission 190353) | Nasutitermes corniger P1 segment gut microbial community from laboratory colony in Florida, USA - Nc150 P1 (SPAdes) (version 2) | ecosystem: Host-associated > Arthropoda: Insects >... | reverse complement strand
CTTAGCTTGAGATCGTTTTAACTTCTTATCGACAATCTGTTCATTAATTAGAACATTCGTTAATTGATTGACCTTCTCTTCTACAATTGGGGCATATCTACCTTCCCTGGCATACACTTGAAAGTACTTAACCGATAGTTCGATTAGTTTATCTAAACCAAACTTCTTAATATGAATAGTTCCTCTATCATCCTCTTGGTCTGATTCTAAAGATACCACTTGTACCACATCACATATATTTGATACTTCAGATCGTATCTGTTTTTCTAACTCATCTGCTTTATAAGCAGAGTAAGATTGTGTTAATACCACAATAACCGGTATATTTAAAGTAACTAACTGATTGATAAAATCAATCTCTTCATCTTGAATACGAGCCCCTTCACTATTAACACAATACCAACATAAATGAGGTGTATGTTCATTCTCTCTCGTAATTAAATTCTTTATATCAAAGAAGACTTTCTCTCTTTGTTTATCATCTAATTCTAGACCAACTGTATCATAGAAAGATATCTGTGATGTACGACTACTATCCCCTATCTTTCTTTCACTTCCTGGATAATAAGTAATCTCTTGCGTTTGTGGTTTACCTACTCCAGTAGTAGCGACATCACTACCAAATAAAGCATTAATTAAAGTTGATTTACCTACTCCAGATAAACCAGCTACTAAGATATTTAACTCATGACTACCAGTAGAGAATTCCTTTTCATACTTAGCCTGTAACTTATTTCTTAAATCATTGATATTTGAATCCTTAATAACATCTGACATAATATCACTCCTTGTATCTATTATATAGTATTTATAATACAAGACTAATTAATTAAATAAACTTTTGAAAGACCGGTCTTTCTATCCCATAAGAATCAATCTTACCTACCTCATTAAAATTATTTCTTCTTGCGAGAGCAATCATAGGTTTATTATCTACACCCGTATCTAATCTTATTTCATGAATCCCTTTAGATAAAACAACCTCTTCAATACAAGACATCATCTTACTACCATAAGACTTACCTGTTACACTAGGATCTACAACTAAACGTTGTATCGTTGCATAATGATTATCACTATGTAACCAAGACCCTTCTAGTAAGTTATTATAATCAGATTGTTCATTAAAGTTGATACAAACATAACCAATAATAGAGTTATCTTCTACATAAACATAACCATCTTTATTATTAATATCCTCTTCTATATCTTCTAACCAAGGATAATCATCATTCCATTGGACAATACCCTTCTGTGCCATAATTACTTTAGATGCATCAATCATCTCCATTATTCTAGGTCCTTCTGATAATAAAGCTTCTCTAAACATACCAACACTTCCTTTATTCTAGTAACATATCATCAATTATATCATAACTACTTCATTAAAAATATATCTATATTTGACCTTTAGCTTATAGAAGTATATATCGTAAAATTAAAAATGTGCCATTTTTTTATTTTACAATAAAAAAAATCATTAGTTTTTAACACTAATGATTAAATATGTTATTTATTAAAATAATTATAAGCAGTAGAAATGATATATTCAATATCATCATGTTGTGGTTTCCAATTTAATACATCAATTACCTTATTATTTGATGCGATCAAACTATCAGGATCTCCTGCTCTTCTAGGTCCAATTTCATAAGGTAAAGAACGATTGATAACTTTTTCAGTAGCTTCAATGATTTCTTTGACACTATATCCATGACCATAACCTAAGTTAAATGTATTGCTTTGTCCACCCTCGATTAAGTATTGTGATGCGAGTACATGAGCATTTACTAAATCCATGACATGAATATAATCTCTTATACATGTACCATCAGGTGTATTATAATCATCTCCATATACCATTAACTTATCTTTAGAACCATTTACTACTTGCATGATAATTGGTATTAAATGAGTTTCTGGATTATGTCTTTCACCTAAAGAACCATCTTCAATACACCCAGCAACATTAAAATATCTCAATACCACATAATTAATATCATAAGCTTGTTTAACCCATGAAATCATCTTCTCCATAGCTAGTTTAGTTTCACCATAAGTATTGATTGGTTTTGTTTGATAGTCTTCTGTAATAGGCATTACATGATGAATACCATATGTAGCGGCTGTAGAAGAGAATACAATGTTTTTTAGATCACATTCAACCATTGCATCAAGTAATATCTGCATACCATAAACATTATTATCATAATATGCTAATGGATGACTCATTGAATCTGGAACAATACTTAATGCCGCAAAATGAATAATACAATCAATATCTTTATTCTTACTAAAGATATCAATTAACTTATCTTTATCTCTTAGATCTACTTCATAGAATGTAGCTCTTGAATCAATCGCATCTCTATGACCTGTAGATAAGTTATCTAGTACAATCACTTCATGTCCTTGATCAAGTAGCACTCTTACTTGGTGTGAACCAATATATCCAGCACCACCAGTTATACAATATTTCATATAAACACTTCCCTCTGGAATATCCTTTAATAATTATATTTTATTTGTACAGAAATATATAAATTAATACTATTTATCTTGCATAAGTATCGTTTCTGATTTATATGGATTAATAATAACATTTGATACCATTGCTAGTACAATAGGTAACATTGTTATTATAGGCCAGAAATATCGATTCTCACCATTTACAGGAGATGCGATACATACTAATAGAGTAAATACCATTGGTGCAAATATAACCAAATATTTCTTTTGTTTTCTAATGTTTACTAACATCATCATAAAGAAGAATGCCCATGTAAAGGTAGATAATCTTAATAAGAAGTTTATTGGTGTCGTTCTTGCGATTAGAGTACTATATGTACCAATTAATAAGCGAATATCATTTGGGATAACTCCACCTAATTCCATAGGTGCAGTCCATCTTTCATGGTCGTTTCTGATAGTCGTAGATTCTCTACCCATCATATTAAGACCAAACATCTCAGCTGAACGTATTGTTACATTTGATGATATTGGTGCATAATAAAGAAATGTATTCGCAAATGTTGCTTCAAAGTATACTCTAGGATGTTTTAAAAACATTTCAAACCATACATTTGGATAATCTACCCAATCTCTAAGTGTTGTATGTCTTGTTCTATTTTTTACAGAATCTGATATATTAGGAGTATATAATTGACCAATTTCATCAAAATCTTGAATTAGATTAGATAATACTTCTCTTTGATGTGGTGTTATATCTTCTGGATAATCACGAATGAATCTTGCGGTTTGTTGCAGTGGGATTGATAAAGCTTCAGAGAAGTGTCCATGTGTCGCATGAAAACTTGTATCTAAAGTTTCTTTGATTAAATGATTCAATCCAAAAGCTACAACCAAACTAAAAGCAATATATAATTTCGCATATTTAACCTTTGCAAAAGGGATTAATACTAAGTAAGATAAAATTACTACATAGATCGCGTCATTTCTAATTAAACTAGCGATTACACCAAATAACATAGATAATAATATTGATTTAGTATTATTAGTATTTTTAGATAATATATGATAAGTGACATCAATAAAATATAATACAAACAATATCATAAATGGATTCATTAGGATATCTTTAACACCATAAGGAACCATTGTCGATACTTGTAGATTAAAGGCCCAATAGATAATTGCGATAAATCTAATGATAGGTTGAATGTTCCATTCTTTCATTTTATTAAACGCTATTGTAAATGCTAAGCTTAATAAACTAGCTTGCATCATAATAATTAAGAAAAAACCAAATCTATCATTAATTAACATTCTTCCTAAAGAGAAGACACTTCCATATATAATAGATCCAAAGATAGGATGATGCGTACTCCAAGGCATACCACCTAAGAATTGTTGGATTTGATCAATAATATCAACTGAATCTATTCCAGGAAAATTAATTAAGATAAAAGGACTCCACATTAATATAAAGAATAAGAATAAATAAACACTTTTTTTATTATCAAAATATGAAACGACTCTTGTTACAAAAGGATAATTATATCCTTTAATATTATTTAAGAATTTAAATGATAGTTGTATTAGAATATTTGAGATTATATTAAAAAATAGAAAATAACCTATCAATATAAAGAATGATAATATTAATTGAAGTCCACTATGGAAGATAAAATCAAAATTCCTATTACTAATCATACTATTTCCAAATAATAATAAAATAGAAAAACATAGAGAAAAAATTATTGAGTGTTTATTATAGAAAGACTTATTTAATAAATATTTATTGAATAATAATAAGATAAAGACAAAGAAGACAAAATTAACTAAACCATCATTAGGTACTATTCGTAATAGTCTAGTTGCGATTCTAGCATCTGCAGGTAAGTTTAGTGATAACGTTAAAGCAAATGTACTTAATGATGCAAAGACAAAGACTATTAACTTATTCTTCAATAACTTCCTATTTAACATTATTCTTTACTCCATTATTTCTTAGAAGGTTAATAATCTTTTCACCTTCAATATAATTTTGTACATCTAGTTCATAAGAAATTCTCGCATGTCTAGTTACAGTATCTAATATAAAACCACAAGTTAAGGCTAGTAATGAGATAACCATAATACTTCCAGATAATATCGCAGATGGCACTCTTGTAACAAATCTAGTTTGGAAGAACTCAATAATTACAGGAACACCAACAACTAAACTTAAAATAAAAAAGATTAAACTAATAATTGAAAAGAATAATAATGGTTTATAATCTTTAAATAAATTAAAGATTGTTCTAACTACTTTAATCCCATCACTCACTGTATTTAATTTAGATTCAGAACCTTCTGGTCTATCTCTATATGTAATAGGTACTTCAACTATTTTAAATCGTTTATCTAAAGAATGAATTGATAATTCAGTTTCAATTTCAAAACCAGGACTTAATACAGGAAAAGTTTTAACAAATAAACGATCAAACCCACGATAACCAGTCATGATATCTTCATATTTAGATTTATATAATGAATTGATTAAGTTCTTAACAAGGTTATTACCAAAACCATGAAAAGCTCTTTTATTCTCTTGACTATAAGTACCATTAGATAATCTATCACCAATCGTCATATCAGCACCTTCTCTTAATGGTTGTAGAAGATTTTCAACTTCATCAGCAGGATAAGTATCATCAGCATCCGCCATGATATAGTAATCAGCATCTATATCTCTAAACATACTTCTTACTACATTACCTTTACCTTGTCTTGGTTCTTTAACTACGATAGCTCCTGCTTCTTTAGCAATAGCAAATGTATTATCTTTTGAATTATTATCGTAAACATAGATATCAGCATTAGGTAATGCTTTTCTAAAATCTTCAATTGTTTTCTTAATCGTTAATTCTTCATTATAAGCTGGTAATAAGACCGCAACTTTTTCCATAATATCAAACTCCTTTAGTTGAACATAACTTATTAATTATAAACTATTTTATATAAGTTAGTGTGAATAACTTTTGACAAATAGTAGTGTTTTTAATTAAAAAAGACTATTAGTACTAATACTAATAATCTTTAACTAATAATATTAATCTGTGATTAGATTTTGATCTGGATTATCATTTCTTGTAACATTGAATACAAACTCTCCATTTATATTTCTAATGAATACAAGATAATTATCTAAAGCATCACTAATATCTTGACCTGTATAAGTGACATTTCTTCTAGCTTCATTCATATACTTATTTGTATAAGCAAAGCCATGATCACTACCATCTGTAATTTCTTGTATATTAATGTAGATATCAACAATTTCATTTGATATGAAATCTACTCTAAAATCAAAAATATCATAACCAAAGATAGATTTTAATCTCGTATCATATCCAGTTGAGAAGAATTCAAATTCATGATCATATTTATATGGTTTAATGACATTCCCTTGAACACCAATTCCATATTCAAATCTAAACTTAATTTCATCTTGAATGATTTCGTATTCACTATAAGAAACAGTTGGTACACGTTCAAGAGATAAATTGTCTGATTCATAAATATTTAATCCACGTTTAGTTGGACCATCATAAGCGATTTTACCATCTTTTAAGTAAATAACTCTTTCACAAAACTCTTCAATTAAAGAAGCACTATGTGAAACGAATAAAACTGTTTTTCCAGACTTTAATAATTCTTCTGTTTTAGCACGTGATTTAATTTGGAAGTTACGATCACCTACCGCAAATACTTCATCAATAATTAAAATATCCGCATCTGTATTAACTGCTAAGGCAAAACCAACTCTAGCACGCATACCAGATGAATAAGTACCAATCGGCATATCAAAATATTCACCAATATCTGCGAACTCAATAATGTTAGGCATTATACCATCAAGAAATTCCTTAGATAAACCCATTAGAGCACCCTTCATATAGATGTTTTCTCTACCGGTTAGTTCATCTCTAAAACCAGCACCTAATTCAATAAGCGATGCGATAGTACCATCAACTTCAACCGTTCCACTAGAAGGCCAATAAATACTACAAATGATTTTTAATAGTGTTGATTTACCTGCACCATTCTTACCAAGAATACCCACACGTTCTCCTGGCTTTACATTAAATGAAATACCATCTAATACCTTAAATTCTTTTTCATAACCTTTACGAGTAAATAGCCATATGAAAACACGCCAGTCACTTTTAAACCAACGGAAGTATTTCTTTAATTTCGTTACTTTTATAGAATATTCCATAAATATTCACTCCTAAACAAAATCAGCATAAATACGCTGTAAACGATATTGTAAGTAACATCCAACTGCAAATAATACAAATAACCAGATTAAGAATATCCCAACATTTAATAATGGAGGAAACTGTCCTAATGAAATCGCATATCTAAATGTATTAATTAAATGTATAAATGGTAAGTTTTCTAAAACTTTGGCAGTCCATTCAGGTAATCTATTTCCACCTGGTAATGAATGAATCGACCAGAAAATTGGAATAAAATAGAATTGAATTCTTACAATGGCACGATATAATTCTCTAAAGTCTTTAGAGATTGTATAAAACCCACTCATAAACAAAGTATATGCGATACCAAAGGCAATAGATGCAACGATTGAATAGACCAAACCAAAGATATTAATATGTGGCACATAATCGCTTGTTAATGTTACAAAAATTAATAAGACCGTTACTATCCCAAAAGTTATTAAACGACGAATAAATATAGCTAACACTTCATAAGTAGGTATTATCATTATTGGGAACTTAATCTTTGTATAGATACCCTTATTCTTAACCATACATCCAACAGCATTAGTTAAATAGTCACTAATTAAGTACCATGCAGCTAATCCGGTAAATAAATATACAAAGGTAGGAATTCCATCCATCAATTCTCCACCTGAACCTCTACCTCTAACTACAAGCATGAAGAAAGAATATGTTATAAAGAAAATAACATCTCTTATAACATCCCACCACATACCTAATGTAGTAGATTGAGTATCAGATACTGCACTAGTTACAGCTAGTTTTTTTATGTATTGAATATTTTGAGTATGTTCATCTAACCAATACTTCATTTCTTTTATCAAAGTTATCATCCTATCTATAATAAAAACTAATAAAATTATACTACATATTAAAAATATTTAAAAACAAGTTCATATATAAATAACAATATTGAAAGTTTCGTTCACTTTATAAACTTAATTCTAATAAAAAAGCTATTAATAATAGCTTTAATCATTTATCTCTTTAACATTAAATCTAATGATTCTTTCCAATCCATAATATTAAAACCAGTTGCTTTAGTTTTATCTAAACTCATAACTGAATACATTGGTCTTGTCGCTTTTTGTGGAAACTGATCACTTGTGATCTCAACTACTTCTACTTCTTCATTCTTTAGAATTTCCTTTGCAAACTCATACCAAGAACAAATCCCATCGTTTGATAAGTGGTAGATACCGTATTCTTGTGGCTTATTAATTAAATAAAGAATGAAATCAGCTAAAGTCTTAGTCCAAGTAGGTCTTCCTACCTGATCACCAATAATCGTCAATTTTGGGTGTTGTTGAGCTAATTTAAGCATGGTATAAACAAAGTTGTTTCCATATTCACCAAATACCCAAGAAGTACGAATGATATAGTATTTAGAACATATCTCTTCAACTAATAATTCAGCACTCTCTTTAGAATATCCATATTCATTTAATGGTGATGTTTCATCACTAGGTAGATATTCTCCGTGAACTTTACTTCCATCAAATACATAATCAGTAGAAACAAAGAATAACGTCGCTCCTACTTTTTCACAAGCTAAAGCTATATTCTTAGTACCTTCTACATTTACTAAATAATTATCTAATCTACCTTCATCTTCGGCAGCATCTACTTTAGTATATGCGGCACAATGAATCACATACTCAGGCTTTAACTCAGTTAGTTTACTAATAACTAAGTTACGATTTGTGATATCTAAATCACTAGAATCATATCCTACATACTCAATCTTATTTTCATCTAATAACTTAGTAACCTCTTGTCCTAACTGACCTTTTGATCCTGTAACTAAAATCATCTCACACACTCCTATTTATTATATTCTAACTATAAAAATAATGACTTACTTAAAAAGAAAATCATTACTTTTAAAATCTATTTATTTCTTTATTGTAAAAATCATGTATTTAAACTCATTCGATAACTCACCATAAGTTTTAAATTCATTTGAACCAATATTGTATAAGTGCTTTAATTTAATAGGTCTTTCTCTACCCTTTACACCATTTGTATCATCATTGTTCCAAGCAATGTCTCCGATAATACTACGATTTTCGTTTAATCTGAAAGGAAAATAGTTGGTTGACTCATTAACTCTTTTATTTTCATCATAATAATTATCTACATTTGTTAAGAAAATCATATAACCAAGGTCAGAACTATTTTCATTATCAAAAACAAATTTCTCAATTCTTTCAACATCTCTGAAAACATCATAACTTGAATGATTTAGTGCTCCATGATTTTTAAGATTAAATATTTCATCGTGAATATTTATTGAGGCTGCTTTTGTTTTATATTTCAATTCTATTGGAATCATTTTTCCTTTATCATATAATACAATATCATAATAAATATCTTTATAAGGATATTCAAGTCTTATTTCAATATCTGGATAGTTTTCCTTTATAATCCAAGCTAATGAAAACTTAAAATCATCTTCATTATGAAATACAGGTCTTTTACTAGCAAGCTCATCTAATATATAATTTATATTAGTCATAAATTTGAATTTAAGTCATAAACAAATTCATTTACTTTTTCATATTCAGAAAAAGTTGGTAAGATTTTATCTTTATCTGAAGTAATGATTTTATCTAAATCATAAGGCCAATCAATTTTTAATTCAGGAGAATTATAATTGATACCACCATCAGCTTCAGCATTATAATAATTATCACACTTATAAACAAAGTTTACGTTCTCAGATAAAGTTAAAAACGCATGAGCAAATCCTTGTGGTACTAATAATTGTCTTTGATTAGATTCAGAAAGAATAAATCCTTGCCACTTTCCATAAGTAGGACTACCTTTACGTAGATCTACGATTACATCATAGACAACACCAGTAATAACCCTAACTAACTTAGTTTGAGCATGTTCACCCTTTTGAAAATGCATTCCACGTAATGTACCAGCACTTGCAGTTAAAGAATGATTGTCTTGTACAAAATCAATTTTAATTCCAGCATTAAAGAAATCTTCTTGTGAGTAAGATTCAGTAAAGAAACCTCTAGCATCTCCAAAGACCGCTGGCTCAATAATATAAGCATCTTTTAAGTTAGTTTCTACAACATTGATTTTACCCATTATAATCTTCCTCTTTAATGTATCTTAGTTTCTCCCATGGTTCAATCTCTTCATTTGCGATACGTACCAAGTATTCACCATAGTAAGATTTTGTTAAAGGCTTAGCAATTTCTAATAATTGTTCTCTAGATATGTGCCCCATACGATAAGCTATCTCTTCAATATTAGCAATTTGAATATTTTGCATCGTTTGAACAATCTCAATATACTTACTAGCTTCTAATAATGAAGCATGAGTTCCTGTATCTAACCAAGCATAACCACGTTTCATGATTTGAACATCTAAATCACCACGCTCTAGGTATACTCTATTTACATCAGTGATTTCTAATTCACCACGTGGACTAGGTTTAATAGATTTTGCGATTTCTACTACATCATTATCATAGAAATATAATCCAGTAACTGCTAAGTTTGATTTAGGTTTTACTGGTTTCTCCTCAATAGAAATAGCTTTTAAATCTTTATCTACTTCAACAATACCAAAACGCTCTGGATCTTTAACTTCATATCCAAATACAGTTGCACCTTTTTCTTTATGTGCAGCTTCTTGTACTAATTGAGATAGTCCTGCTCCATAGAAAATATTATCCCCTAATACTAAAGCAACTCTATCATCTCCAATGAACTCTTCTCCAATGATAAAGGCTTGTGCTAACCCATCTGGCGATTCTTGAATGGCATATTCAATCGTAATACCTATTCTAGATCCATCTCCTAATAACTCTTGAAATCTTGGTACATCAACTGGTGTTGAAATAATTAAGATTTCTTTAATCCCAGCTAATAATAAAACACTCAATGGATAATAAATCATTGGCTTATCATAAATTGGCATTAATTGTTTTGATGTTGCGATAGTTAATGGATACAACCTAGTACCACTACCTCCTGCTAAAATAATTCCTTTCATACATATACCTCACTTTTCTTTAATTATATATTTTTTTGTTTTAATTTGGTAATTAGTTGAACATAATCTTCTACCATTCGTTGACTACTGAAAAAAGTAGTTTGTTTCACACAATTTTCTATCATTTCAGATGTAATGTTTATTTTCTCGATTTTTTCTAGCAATTCCTTAACTGAATTACACTTTACAACTAGTCCAGTTTCCCCATTAATAATCATTTCAGAAGCTCCACCAGTATTATAAGTAATAACAGGTGTCCCACATGATTGTGATTCTATATTTACCATTGGAGCATTATCAAAGTGTGTTGGGTTTATAAAGACATAGGCTGAAGAATAAAGATTTGCTAATTCATCAATATTATCTGTTTGTTCAATGTGTTGTATTTTACTGTTAAAAGATTTTCCTTTAGGAACTTTGCCTACTGCAATAATCTTATACTGTTCTGGTAATATAAGTGCTAGTTTATTTATATCTGTTAGGCCTTTTCTATCTTCCCAAATAGATGCTACTGCTAAAATAATTTTCTTTTCATCTTTTTTTACTATTCTAGGATAGAATTGTGATAAGTCAGTTCCATTGTATATTGTTACGATTTCATTATCTTTTAGAAATGATTTTTTCATAATGTTCGTTAGCCAGTTTGATGGAGTTACAATAGTCATTTTTTTCTTTGTAAATAACTTCTTCTTTAATTTATAATTTCTAGAATACTTATCAACAAATGAAACAGGATATTGTTTTAAGTATGACTTTGCATTGCTAATGTGCTCTTTATTTAATTGCGTTTCATCTAAATAGGCAGCATGCCCACTAATAGCCCACATATCATGCATTGTCCAAATAATCTTTCCATCAAACTCTTCATTTATGTAATCAAATAGGATTTTATAATTTAAGTAATAACCATGTATATTATGAAGATGAATAATATCGAAGTTTTCTTTATTAAGCCATTTAATAAATTTGTTAGTTGATAATCTAGAAGCAAGACCATGATTATCAAAAGCAAACGTTTCTAAAGCATGTGCATACATATCAATTGGATTAGATATTTTATAACTGTCTTCTTTTGGTATTATAGATACACTATCACGACCATATGCTATTTTGCATGAATACCCGTGTTCTTTATAACCAAAGTATAAATCTTTTACAATTCTACCAGTTGATTTTTTTTCAGCTAAAACATTAACTAAAAGAATCTTCAATTTATTCACCTCGCTATAGCATACTTATAACTTATTTTTGCCAAACTACTCGATTAATGTAATCTGTATAACTAATAATAATTCTTAATACCTTATCGGATACATTTGGCATAGAGTAATCACTAACATGTCTTAAAGTAGTTTGATCTTGGGTCTCTAATACTTCTAATGCTTGTAGTATCCTTTCAGATTCTAATCCAACCATCATGACACTCGCTTCTTCCATCGCTTCTGGTCTTTCATGAGCTTGTCTTATATTCAAAGCTCTAAATCCAAGAATTGAAGATTCTTCACTGATAGTTCCACTATCACTCAGTACTGCCTTAGCATTCATTTGCAATTTATTATAATCATTAAATCCCATTGGTTTTAAAGGTTGTACTAAGTCATTAAAAATAACCTTATGCTTATCAATCATCTTTTGTGTTCTAGGATGTGTAGATATGATAACTGGATACTTGTATTTTTCAGCAATTTTGTTAATTGTACTAATTAAATCAAAGAAATTTTGTTCTGATTGAATATTTTCTTCTCTATGAGCAGATATTAAAAAGAACTCATCTTTCTTTAAACCTAACTTTTCTAAAATATTAGATTTTTCAATTGCTTCTTTTTTGTTTGTTAATACTTCAAACATAGGAGATCCAGTTTTAATAATCCTATCAGGTAATAATCCTTCACGTAATAAGTATTCTCTTGCGATATCAGAGTATGTTAAATTTATATCAGCAGTGTGATCTACAATCTTACGATTGGTTTCTTCAGGAACACGTTGATCAAAACAACGATTACCAGCTTCCATATGGAATATTGGTATTTTCTTTCTTTTAGCAGCGATTGCACACAAACAAGAATTAGTATCACCTAAAACTAGAAAAGCTTCTGGATTTACTTCTTCTAATACTTTATCAATCTTAATTAAGATATTCCCTATTGTTTCAATGGCACCACCATTAGCAGCATCTAAAAAATAGTCAGGTTTTCTGATTTGTAAATCTTCAAAAAACACTTCATTTAATTCATAGTCATAGTTTTGACCAGTATGCACTAATATATGTTCTATTGCTTTTGATGATTCTAATTTATTAATAACTGCAGATAAACGAATAATTTCTGGTCTAGTACCTACAACTGTCATTACTTTCATTTTTTTCAAAATAAAAACTCCATTCTATGTTAGACTTTTTCAAAATATGTATCGGGGTTATTTGGATCGAAAGCCTCATTAACCCACATAAATACAACCATGTCATTGTCGCCTAAGTTTTCAATATTATGAGTATAGCCAACAGGAATATCAACCACTTCTAACTTATCCCCAGAAACATAATATTCAATAATCTTATCCTCATCCACTATCTTTCTGAATCTTATAACACCTTGTCCAGATGCAACTAAAAATTTTTCATTCTTAGTATGATGCCAATGATTACCTTTTGTAATATTAGGTTTAATTATATTTACTGAAAATTGACCTCTATCAGGTGTTCTTACTATTTCAGTAAAAGACCCTCTCTCATCGATATTCATTTTTAATGGATAAGAAAATCCATCTTTAGGCAATAAGCTTAAATAGGTTGAATAAAGATTTTTCTCTATTCTACTATCTAGTTTTGGAACTTGTAGACTATCTCTCATTTCTTTAAATCCTAAGATATACTCTTTAAGTTGCCCAACTGTTATTTCATCTTTTTCTTTTACTTCATAGAAATTACCAACTTTATTGCCTTTTCCATCTAATAAAGAAAGTAATTCTCTAACAACATCGTCTATATAACTTAGAGACATTTTTGAACTAGGATCATTAACTATTACTTCTTCGTTTCTTGCAATCTTATAACAAAAAGTTGCAACTACAGTATTGTAATTAGGCTTTGACCATTTACCATATAGATTATTAAAACGATATATATAAACTTGTACTGAATGTTTTTTACTATAGTTTTCTAGTACAATTTCAGCTTCTCTTTTACTTTTACCATATGGATTATCTAGTAATGCTTGCGTTGAAGATGAAAAAGCAATAGGTGCTTTGTTGTTATGTTTTTCTAGCAAAGATAACAAATTGCTTGTAAAGTCTATATTCCCTTCAACAAACTCACTATCATCCTTTGGTCTATTTATACCAGCTAGATGATAGACAAAATCTGCTTGTGAGCAAGCATTATCTAAATCATCTAAACTAGAATTTCTATCAATTAAGAAAAGATTTTCATAACCCTTATTTCTTAATTCGACAACTAAATTTTTACCAACAAAACCATTGGCACCAGTTATCATTATATTCATTACGATTGTCCACCGAATAATTTAAGTTTTAGTAATAATTTCTTCATACCTTCAACATCTAAACGTTCAGTATTGTGAGAGTTATATTCATCGATTTTATCAAAATCAATATCTCCTTCATCAAAATACTTATCGTAATTTAAATCTCTATTATCAGATGGAATACGATAGTAATCACCTAAATCTTGAGATTTAAGCATTTCTTCTTTGGTTACCAACACTTCATATAATTTTTCACCATGTCTAGTACCAATATTTAAAATCTCTTCATCAGAGTTCATTAATTCTTTAACTGCTTCTGCTAGTACACCAATAGTTGCTGCTGGTGCTTTTTGAACGAAAAGATCACCTTGTTGTCCGTTTTCAAATGCATAGATTACTAAATCAACAGCATCATCTAATGTCATCATAAAACGAGTCATATCTGCATTAGTTACAGTCAATGGTTTATTATGTTTAATCTGTTCAACAAATAATGGTATTACAGACCCTCTACTTGCCATAACATTTCCATATCTAGTACAACAAATAACAGTTTGATCTTCATTTAAGTTTCTTCCTGCAGCAACAGCAACTTTTTCACTCATAGCTTTTGACATACCCATTGCATTAATTGGATAGGCTGCTTTATCTGTTGATAAGACAATGACTTTCTTTACATTGTATTTAATTGCTGTACTTAAAACATTTTCAGTTCCTAATACATTTGTCTTTACTGCTTCTAATGGAAAGAATTCACAAGAAGGCACTTGTTTTAAGGCAGCTGCATGGAAAATATAGTCTACTCCATTCATTACTTTTTCTATTGAGTTAACATCTCTAACATCACCAATATAAAACTTTATCTTTTTGGCTAATGCAGGATACTTTACTTGAAAATAGTGTCTCATATCATCTTGTTTTTTTTCATCTCTAGAGAAAATTCTAATTTCCTTTAAATCGGAATCTAAGAATCTATTTAACACTGCATTACCAAATGAACCTGTTCCACCAGTAATCAACAATACTTTATCTTTGAACATTATAATTCCTCCACTAACAATTCTAATTCATCTATTAACTTCTCCTTAGAAAAGTTATTATCTGAATATTTTAACGCATTTTGTCCTAATTGTATAATTTTATCCTTTTCTAAACTTAAAATAATCTTAATATTATTGACTAAACCATCAACATCGCCAGCATTTGAGACATAACCACAATTTGCATTCTCTACAATATTAGCAACTTCTCCATTTGCTGAAGCAAGGATTGGTTTACCACATGCTAAAATTGACTGAACTTTTGCTGGTATTGCCATATCAAATAAAGGATGACTAGCTAATGGAATAAAAGCAAAATCACTATCTGCTAAATATTCTGGTATCTCACTAGCAGGCTTTCGATCAATAAACTGAAAATACTGGTCTAAAGCTTCATCCTTTACTGTTTTAACTAGACTTTCTTTTGACAAACCATCACCAATGATATTAAATCGAAAATTAGTTATACCTTGTGAAATTAAGCTCGATGCAACTTGTGGTAATAAATCAAGACCTAACCCTGGTCCAATATTTCCTGCATAAGTAATGTTTACTTTTGAATCGTGAATAATCTCAGTCTTTTCTAAACTATCTTTAATTGGTTCATAAAAATCTTCTGCATATTGAGGCCAATAGATCAGTTTACTCATATCAACACCACGTTTATTAATTTCTTGAACATTACTTTGTGATGATGATAATATTTTTGTCGAACGCTTATATATCCAATCAACCATTTTACCAACAGAATTCAAAATAGCTTTGTTTTTAATACCAATTACTGCTTCTACACTTTCAGGCCATAAATCTAAAACATATAGAATAGATGGCACTTTAAACCTTCTAGCATAAGCATTAGCTGGTATTGCTTGCATAATAGGTGTTTGTGCATAAGTAAATACTATATCGTATTTTTCCCTTGTGAACCAAGACCATATACAACCACATACAATATAAGATAAATAGTTAAGTGGTAACATGATAAAACCTTTACCTCTAGGTGTAATTGGAAGACGAATAACATTTACACCATTTATTACTTCATATCTTTTCTTAAACCAAGAATAACCTGAAAAAAACTTTCCTTCTGGAAAGTTTGGTATTCCTGTAACAACAGTAACGATATGGCCACGATTTACTAACTCTTCAGCTAAATCATTAATACGAAACTGTTCTGGATAATAATGTTGTGAAAAAATAACGATACTTTTCAAGATTACACCACACCTTATTTTATAATATTATCATTCACTTCTTTTTTTAGAATTGCTAATTCTTGGGTAATATCTTTAATACGCTTAGACATATTGGATAAGGCTATTGTTAATGTATAAATAATGACTATTAGAAATAATATACCAATAAAAAACAACATATTCATTATTGAATATATACCCATTAGATTGGCTAAATGTCTTAAAACTGAAGGAAATAATACAATGATTAAAAAAGATACACCCACAAACAGCCAAACTAAAGAATACCTTAATTGCAATGCATTTTTTCTAATCATGTGAATAATTGCTAAAAGTGAAATAATGATAAAAATAATAATTACTAATTGAGTTCTATATTGTATCATATTAATCTTGTCTTATCCTTTCAATAATTATAGCTAAAGTAACCTTTATCATATAGTAGATTGATTTTCTAGGTGATATAGAGGAAATACCACCTGAACGTTCTTTCATAATTACAGGTATTTCTCCAATTCTAAATTTTTTTCTTAAAACAACAACAATACTTTCAGGTTCTGGATAATCAATTGGATAATCATTACAAAATAATTTAATAATTTTCTTATTAGCCATTCGTAATCCAGAAGTAGGATCTGTAATTTGTTGTTTAGTCAATAACTTTATTAAAACAGTAAAATATTTAATACCTAATCTTCTTAATCCAGAAGATTGAAATCCTTCATTATCAATAAATCTAGAGCCTATAACCATATCTAGTTTATTTTCAATTAGATATTCACTCATTCTATTTAAATATGATGGGTCATGCTGTCCATCTCCATCAATTTGAACTGCTATATCATAATCGTTTTCAAATGCGTATTTATAACCTGTTTGCATTGCTCCACCTATACCAAGGTTTATAGATAAATCAATATAATTGTAATTGTTTTTGTTGCAAATATATTTAGTATTATCATTGGAACAATCATTTATAATAATATAATCAAAAGTAGGAGCATTTTCAATTATTTCATTAATAGTCTGTTCGATACTCTCACTTTCATTAAAAGCAGGTATTATTATTAATTTCTTCATAAAACTCCACCTATCTATTGATTAATCTAAAATTTTAAACTAATTACTTGTCTTTAAAACATTGTTCTTTATCATTATATATAAATCAGTTTTTAATAAAACACTTGAAATTACATATACTGTAACACCTGTAATTACTTGTAATAACAATGAAACTAAACTCATTGAATAACTATTCATTATAAATACAACAACAAACATCAAACTACCAGCAACTAGATATTTCCAAATGTTTTCTGTTAATTTAATCAATGAAATATCATTTCTAATAGAGTATAATTGATAGATTACAATAGAAAGTTCAGCCATTAACATTGATACTACAGAACCTGCAACTCCAATTAGAGGGATTAATGTAAAATTACCGACAATAACAAAGACTACCCCAATAATGACAGATCGATTATAACTTCTTACTTTATTAGTCGGAAGTAAATATTGCACTCCGATTGAATTACTCCAAGATATAAATAAAATAACTGGTGATTGTAGCATCATCAATAACCCAACATATCGAAAGTGTTCCCCAAAGAAAAATGGCGCAAAATTTCTACTTATAGCAATTATACCAAACATTAATGGAATTGCGATTCCAGACATACTATTAAATGACTTAATCAGTAAATCCTTAATACCATCCTTGTCTCCCTTACTATGTAAATTTGCAACATATGGAAGCATGACAGTCCCTAGTGAAGTTACTAATGCACAAAGAGCTCTAATCATACTATCAGACATTGAAAAGAAAGCAACTGACTCCATACCATCTAAAATACCAATTAAGTTTTTGTTTAACATAAAAGATATAGTTCCGGTAATAGTAGGGACAAATAAAGCTATTGAAGGTTTTATATGCCTTTTTAATCTAAGCTTAGAAATATTAAACTTGCTAATTTCATTTTTCATAAAAGTCCATAACATAAGGTTAGTAACTAAAGTGGTAACAGGAAGAATAGCTACATATAATAGGAGATCACTTGAATCTCTAACAAATACAAAAATACAGAAAGCTAGAATTAAATTTAAAATAAAAGATCTAAATAATGTAATCTTAAATTTCTCGACCCCCATAAAATACCATGAAATATCAAAAGCAGCTGCTATTATTGTAACTCCTTGTACTATGAAAAATATTCTATTTTCTTTTTGAAAATATAAGAAAATTATAAATGCTAATAGTGAAATAGAAGTAGTTACGACTCTAAAGATAAAAAGTTCCCAAAATATAATTGATTTGCGTTCAAAATTATCTCTATTATATGCTATTTCTCTATTACCATATAAAGAAATACCTAAATTTGCAACTAGCATAAAATATGAAACAATTGCAATAGTAAAGTTATTAATACCTATTCCAGTTGGACCAATGACACGTGTTATATACGGAAGTGTAATGATTGGAAATATTATAACTAATAATTGGTAAGCACTATTTAGTATATAATTTTTGATAATTTTCATATTTCTCGATCACCTTCACATTTTTAAGATTTATTTTATTTTAGTAGTATATATGAAATTAAGTAGATATACAAATACATACACAAATACTTAATATTGGTGAAATTTGAGAATTCAGCTTGAAAATTTTAATACACAGCAACTTTTATATAGTATTCTAATAACAAGTATTATCAATTTGTAGTCTCTTTTAAAAAAGGGCAGCGACTAACACAACCCAATTTTATAATAAAGTGATTTATACTGTCATGTGTGAACTGTATATTTATTACAAAAAAATAATAATAAATTTTAGTTATACTTTTTATAAAAACAGTATAAAACTATCAATGATCTACCATTTAAAGAGACTATTCTACTATCTTTTATTAAATTAAGAAAACACTACAAATTTCATCACTCAACATCTAAAACTTTCTCAAGTTGTTCAGCAGCCCATTTAATATTGTATTGATTAGTTAGGATTTTTTGCTCTTTTTCAATTGCGTTTATATTCATTTCACCTTTACGAACTCTTTCTATTGCTATTGTTAGCTCTGAGACACTATCAAATGGGACAATAATTCCGTTTTGATTTTGTTTAATAACATCATAAGCAGCACCAACTTCATCTGTAGATACAATAGGAAGTCCAGCAATTGCAGCTTCTACTAAAGCTAATGAAAATGGTTCTTTCCCTGGATGAATATAGGCATCAGCAATAGCGTATAGTTCATGCAAATTTTCTAATGGCACACTACTCAAATGAATAACATTACTATGATCTATAGCAAAATCATTAACTAGTTCTAAATCCGGTCCATCACCAACTATTAGATACTTCGATACTTCAGTTTGTCTATCAATTGCTTTTAATAGATTTCCAATTCGTCGTGTTGGAATTAGTTTTCCAACAAAAAGAAAACAAAAATCATTTTCTTTTAATCCATATTGGTCTCTAATATGATTTCTTTCAATTTTTTTGCTTTCTATAATATTGTATATTTTCTCGTTATCATTGGTATAAATACCTTTATATATCTTATTTTCAGGAACTCCTTCACTTATTAAAAAGTTCTTACTCATATTTCCAGGCACAAAAATCGAATAGGCTTTATTTAGTATAAGGTGAGCTAATGTTCTTGTTTTCTTATTGATTTCAACAGAATCTAACATTACAGAAAATCTTTTATTAAAAATAATACAATATAACTCGATTATTAAACTTGTTGCTGGAAACCAACCAGAGATAAGTATAGAATCGTACCCCCCCCTTATTAATTTTTTTATTATTTCAAAATCTAGAGTACCATAAAATGTTTTAATAGGTTCCTTTTCTCTTAAATTTTTAAAATTAAGTGGTGAAGTATACTCCCATTCAGGGTGCATACTTTTTTCTTGAGTATTTATTAAATATATATCTGTAAAAATTTTGTCATTTGTATTATTTATGTATGTTTCAATAATTCTATCTCTATAGGGGGCTGCGGTTTGTACTATAATAGCTACTTTTTTCATAAAAGCATCCTTTCTGTAATAACATAAAAAACCTAAAGACTAAGTATTTGTCATTTTCTAAAATTCGATTGAAATTATTTTTCAAAGATTGAACAGTCAGGAAATTTTTTTTCAAAACCTTCTAAAAGTATATTCTTCTTATTATTAAATGATACTTCATCAAGTGAGATATCATCATTCAAACAAATTATTTTATATTTACTACTTAAAATCCTATCAATATTTTCAATATCTTTAATGCTATAATAATGACCAAATTTATCCATGTTTTTAGGGTGATAATTTCCATTAGCAAGATAATACATTCTTATATACCAGTCTGTTACATCTGATATATCTCTAAATTTATTTTTACTTGTCTTATTAAATTCAATTGAATGTTTATCCCATAATTCAAGATATAATGTTCTGGTCAATGGAGTAGTTAAATGATAATGAAGTATATCTGATATATATCCATAAGGCAACTGAAGTAAATTTGAAACTAATGATTTCATACTAGTGTGAAAGCAAAACATTTTTCTTTTATTATTATCAATAATTTGCTTTTTACTAAATTCCCTATGTATCAAAATCATATTGTTAATAGCATAATGATTAAAGGTTTCTGAACTACCCGCTGGAATTAAAGTAAAGAAATCACAAGGTTTTCCATTTTTAAAAAAATCAGTAGCTGTAGTAGGATTTATCATATACATATCATCATTAAAATAAACAAAATACTCTTGAAGGTTTGGTATTCTATGTAGATTTAACGCTATTGTATCACTTGAAAAAGTAGGTAAATACTCAGATGGAATAAAATCAGTATGTTTAACAATATTTATTTTAGAATTATTTGTATCGAGCCAACCTGGTATATGTCCAAATGTTACTATATGTATTTTATTAACCCACGGTGCATATTTATCAATGCCTCTAAACCAATATTTGAAAAGATCATAATCTCTAAATCGAGCATTGTTATTTGCACCAACATCAAAAGAAGGATTATCAGAATATTTATTAAATTCTGCTTGCCATATTGGATCATTGTCATCTAGCCAAGAAACAACTATATCGATTTTTTCATTATTTTCCATTATAAATATTCCTTCCCTTCGTAAATACTATACAGTATTATCTTTTATTCTAAATAATTTAAATAGTTTTCTGTTTAGAATAAAATAGTAAACCAATGACTTCATTAATAAATTATCATCTTCATTAACTTTATATAATAATTTATTCTTGTATATATCTGGAAATTTTTTTTCCATATCGGAAAAAAAATAATTACCTATTTTATTTACTTTGATTAAACCTTTTATACTTTTTTCATTATTAGTTCTCATAATATTAGCAACTATATTTTTTATATAAAAATATTGAAATAAGTAACTATCTTTATCTTTTTTTGTTTCATATATAGATTCAAAAAAAGTCTCAAGATTATCAAGTTGTTCTTTATTTATGCCTTTTTGTGTAGTATTTGAAACAGAGTTGGTATTTTGAAACCAAAAATACCCAATATAATCTTCCATAATTGATATTTTTGGATTACTGTTATGTTCCATTAAACTGAATATTGCATCTTCACCAACGACTATTGGCATAAACCTAGCTTTCGAATCTTTCACAAAGTCTGTTTTATGTATTTTGGCCCAACAATTAAAACTATGCAATTTTGACATATCAGAATTCTTGATCATATATCTTGCTACAATTTTACCATTTTCATTAGGCCTTACATATGAACAATAAACAATATCAGCTTTATCTTCTTTTATCCTATATAACATCTTTTCACAAAATTCAACATCTAAGTAATCATCTTGATCTAAAAATGTTAGATATGGAGTTTTACATTTATCTATTGCAAAGTTTCTAGAGTTTGCTACTCCTTGATTTTCTCTACTATAAATAGTTATCGATTCTGGATATAAATCATTATACTTTTTAAGTATTTCAAGCGAATTATCTTTACTTCCATCATTTATTGCTATCATCAATAGGTTTTCTATTCCATAAGTTTGATTGATGACAGAAAGTATTGCTCTTTCTAAATATTCTTCGCCATTATAGACAGGAAGAATTATAGTTATTTCTTTAATTGTAATCCCCTACTCTCTTTTTTATGATAGATGCACTTTAATTTTTTGTTTTAAAACCATCAAAGATACCATTTATAATAGCCAATAATTTCGTTTTTTTCTGTTTTTCAAAAAATAATATTTTCCAGAATAAAAGTGTATCACCTACAAAAAAATTAATAATATTTTTGTTTAATATACCATACTTTTTTGCAAGAACAAGTGTATTACGGTAATTATAATAGTATCTATTGGCAGAGTGATTTGTTAACATTATTTTTTTCCCAAATAGTGACTTATAACTTATATCACCAAGTTGATGATAAAAGCCAATATAAGGTATACGATATAGTTGATATCCATTTATTCTTAATTGCAAATCCATATCATAATCTACTTTATCTATAAATAGTTTATCATTGAATCTAATACCTTTTTCAAATAAATCTGTTCTCATAAAAGAACCTGAAGTAATAGGGAACTCAATTTTTGATAGTTGTAAATCTTTTTTAATGTTTTGTCTATCATTGAAGTCAATATGATATGAACTAATCAAACCAAAATCTTTTAAAATATTTGAATATTTTAAATATTCTTCAATTAAATTATCTGTTACTACACTGTCTTGGTCCAAAGTTAAATAAAATTTTGCATGCACTCTCATTGCATAGTTGCCTATCACGTTTAATGCGTAAGCTATCCCTCTATTTTCTTGGAGTTTTATGATCTCAATATTATCAAATTTTGATATTAATGTTTCAATACTTTTTATATTATCTGAATAATTATCTACGATAACTAATGTAACAACTTGTTTGGAGATGGCCGTGATATTTTCTTTCAGCCTTAAGATATCTGGGTTATATGTTACAATACCAGCAATTACTTTATCCATATTTTTTTCTCTTTTCTTATAATAATCTATAATTAGTTAAATATTCTTATTAAAAAATCTAAACCATTATATGGTGTGTAGAAATACAATAAGTTTAATGCTACTTGGAATAGTAAATTAAAGCAATTTATACAAATAAAAAGTGCATTTAAATTAACTTTAGAAATATTCACATTAATATATTTTCTAAAATAAAGTGTAATAGTCGAGACAAGTAATAGAAATGGAGTATAATATCTACCTTGCAATCCAAAAGCTACATATTCTAGTCCTTCCCCATGAACAATAGTCCATGATCTATACATAATTATTGTAGTCAAAACAATATTAGCCAAAATTATAATTAAGGAAACAAATAATATTCTTCCACTATTTTTAACTATTTGTTTCTCTTGCAATCCAATAATAATAAATACAATCATATTAATTATCACAAGCCAACCTGGTAATCTAAATGATATCCAACTAAAAGTCCCTAAAAGTCCACTAGTAGAAACAATATCAAGACTAGTATTAATATCACTTCTAAACCAAGTGTTAAATAAAAGTTGGGCTGATACTCGCATTCCACCAACACTTGGTGCAAAATAATTTATTACTAACAAAAAAACCATTGTAATAAGTATGAAAGTAACCCACTTATGTCTTTCCAAAAAGCTATATATAACTTCAATACTTATTGCTATAATATTTTTTCCAAATAAAACTGATGGAATAGTAAATAATAATAACATTAATGAAATTCCATTTGCTTTAGTGAGAATAAATAACAAAACAAATATAATCATGTACACTATGTCTTTAAAAAGGAATGGTGAATTTCTAACCCATAAATTTGTTAAATATGAGAAAAAAGCAAAAATAGTTATAAAAAACATCCCATCAAAAGATAACGATGTGACTTGTTGCATTGTCATAGGTAATAAACAAACAAATGCTAATACATACTTTCCAAACTTTGCTTTTTTTATTGAAAAGAACGATACTATTGTAAATAAGATAAATTGAAATAATCTTCCAAAAAAACTCATAACACCAAAGCTAGGATAGATTAAGCTGCCAATTAGCATTCCTATACCTTGTGGCAAATATTGAAAGCTTGTACGTGTAAGATTAAAACCAAAAACATAATCATTCATATTTTCTCTTGTTAAATAAAACTTTTCGAAATAAGTTCCATCATTTATTGCGTCAATTATGTTATATAATAATTGGAAGGAATGTCTACCACCTTCGAACTCAAAACCATCTACAACACTACCGACTATTCTTATAATTATCTCAATACCAATATGAGTATAATCATATTCTGGATTTATTGGACGATAGAACAATCTAAATGTTTGGACAAAATGAAATAACTCATCGGGGGCACTAAATACAGGTTGGACTATAATTAAAATAATTCCAAAAAAAACTGCTAAATATAAAAATATTTTTTCAATTGGTGCTTCTTTAATTCTATTTATCATATTCTTTCACCTCTTGTTTTTGAAATTTCATTCTGACTTGAGTAATATACTAGATATGGCACTAGCAAAAACAAAAACCATGTATATCTGAAAATAGCAACTGGACCCACAACTATTGTGCCATAGTATAACATTAATAATATACTTATAGGTAAAACACTATTATTTCCTCTTAATAAAGTAGTGACCAAAGCGGCAATTAATATCCATAAGCTAAATGCAGGTGAATTTAATATAGAAATAAATGGAATCTGATCAATATAATCTTTTTCTATAAAATTGTATAATATTGATCCTATCGGTTTTAATAAGCTATGATTTTCTATATCTACATCATTTCGGCCTGTTAAAATATATAAGTCTGATTCATTTATCCCTTCCCATCCACTATTTAATTCAAGCATTGAACGAGTATAATTATTATCTGGTAATGCAAATAAAGGATCGAATAATGGTTGTATTTGTAATAAGACACCTCTCATAAAAGTTCTTGGATGATTCATTAATAATTCTACAGAAAAATCAAAAAAATATCTTAGACCACCAGGTGGTACACAGCCGAATAAAGGATCAATAAATCGTGGATTATACCTTAACAAACAATTGTCAGGAAATGTGCTAAAAACTTCTTTTTCATATGTATTCAATACATTATTAGAATTATATACTGATGCGATGCCCTGTCTAGGCAAAAATGTAAAAATGTTAATTGAGCTTGATCCACTAGAATTATTAGCTTGCACATTATTTGTATTTCTAGTTATTTCATATAAAAAATTATTAGAAGTAATACCAACTATAGTCCCAATAAAAACTATCAATAATAGTTTTCTAGAAAATATTTTTCTCATAAAAATAATAAATATTAGCCATACAACCAATGCATAGATAAAATTAACTCTTAGCATAATACAAAATGCGATGGATATCACAATTAGAAAATAATCTAATCTTCTTGTTTTTTGTTCAGTATTATTTATCTCGATAATTAAAACACTCAATAATAAGAAGAAAATTGAAAATAATATTGTATTATTATGTATAATTGGCATTAATAAATTTATCGGCCATAGACCAAAAAATGCAATTGTTAAAAAATAAGACCAAACTTTTAATCCCTTCATCTTCGTTATAGTATATCCTATAACTGCAGAACATATAGATAATTGTATAAATGATACAATCATTCCACTAATGAAATCACTATTTAGAAAATTACCCAATTTATAAAAAGCCAAAATAATCAATGTATGTAATACTGAGAATGCAGGATTGATAGGATCATTATTTAATATTATTGCTAATTGCATAGCTGCATCAAATGTAAAAATACCTGGAGCAAAAATTAATAAACCAATAAAATATAGACTTGTTAAAATCAGAAAATTAAATATAAATTTGTTATATTTATATTCTTGAAATAATCTGCCCTTGTATTTTGTAGTTGAATTATTTTTAGAAAAAAAGAATATATAATAACCATAACAAATTGTAAATAAAACTATTTGAGTAATTCTGATCAAAGAATTATCACGTTCTAAATATGCACCAAGTACCATAGATAAAAAGAAAAATAATGTTACTATTGTTAATATTGTTATCCGACTTTTTTTACCTAACATATTCCTACTCACTCTCCGCCTATACAATTATCGACTGATTTACTCAGCCTAAATACTACACTAATATAAATGAAAATTTCGTTACTATACATATTTACCATAATCTTTATAATAATATGATTATTTTATTTTTTTATAATAATCGATAATGAATTTTTCCAATTCTTATAGATAGAAACTTTTGAATCTTTATAATTTATTTTTATTGATTTAGTTAATTCTTCGGCTTTGATTCTATTATATAAAGAAGCGAACTCATCTTCTACTACTTGAAAGAAATCAATTATTACTTCTTTTTCATGAGTGTCATAAAAAACATCAAGAATTTCACTAGTCTTTATATAGGATAATTTACTTAAATCATGTTTTATTTTTTTTGACTTTTCACGATTCATTAATAATAATATTGGTTTATAGTAATTTGAATAACCATTATATGAAAAGTTAAAATTTTTCTTTGAGTCAATCGAGAACGTTAAGTTCAAACATTTATTTTCAAGCCTTTTATAACTAGTGTGCTTTTTGTAATTACTCTCAATAAAACTAGATGATAAGCTATTGTTTTTCATAGTCAAATAAATCATATCATTATTTAAAAATTTTCCTGTTTTGAACATTTCAACAGATTTTAAATAATCATATTCTGTTGTTGCTAGAAAGAAAAACATTGTTTTCTCATTAAAATATCTCTTATCTTCTTCATAGACTAATTTTAATATAGCTTCTCTAAACTTCAAATGGAACTCTACTCTATTTAGATAATCTTTTCTAGCTTTTATTTTTGTATGTGCTTTACTTATTGCGTCTAACCTAAACATAGCATTTAACGCTGACCCTTTAATGATTGGATTAGCATCTTTTAATAATTCAAAGATTCCATTAATTGAATTAAATTTCTTATCCCAATTGAAATCGCCTGATAAATGCTCACTATCAGTTTTAACCCAATAGTAATAAACTTTATCAGTTAACACTGATATCTTTGGATTGTTCATACAAGCTTGTAACCAAAACCTAAAATCTTCAAATTCTAGATTCCATGATTTAACATCATGTTTTTTTATAAAATCTAGTTTAAATAGTTTTCCGTTTACAAACCATGAATATAAATAATTATACTCTCTTAAGTCTAAATCAGGAATATTAAAATGGTTTTGGTAAGCTTCTTCAACGATAAAACCATTCTTTCCTTTCATTTTACCCATTAAAATATCACTATTGTTTTGTTTTGCATACTTGAACATATCATATAGACAATCAGGACCATTTAATTGATCATCGTTATCCATAAACGCGATATACTCTGAACTCGCAAAACTCATACCGTAATTTCTACCAGGACCTGGACCATAGCCACGTTCTACCATAGAGATGAATTGAACATCAGTAATATTATTCTTTTCACAAAAAGCCTTAGTATGTTTGATCGTATCATCACTAGAATAATCATCTACAAATATCAATTGTAGTTTAAAATCTGGATTAAACTGTTCAAGGATACTTTCAAGACAAACTTCATAAGCTAGTTTATCTCCTAACACCTTTGATAATGAATTATAAGTAGGAATAATTAAAGCAACATCATATTTATTTTGTTCCATCTGTTTTCTCTCCTAACTTAAATCATTATTTTATTACAATTGAATAAGCATTCATCCAATTTTTATAAACAGTAATAGTTTTATTCTTATACTTGAACTTTACATTCTTAAATTTATTATCAACTTCTAACATTTTATATAAAGAAGCATGTTCATCTTCAATAACTTGTAGTATATCAATTACTTCTTTTTCTTTATCAAAATCTATAAAACTATCAAGAACTGTTTCAAGATTAATCTTCTTAGTTTTTTCTAAATCAATCATCACTCTTTTAGTTCTATTTCTAGTAGCAAACATAAGTACAGGTTTATCAAATTTTGTATAACCTTCATAATTTACTAAAACATTGTTTTTTCTATCAAAATCAATTTTAATTTTAAGATTATCATTCTTTAATCTATCGAAAGCCAGATAATCTAAATAATAGTTTTCTAATGTGTCTATAACTTCAACATTGTTTTTTAATACTATTTCATTAGGTCTATCTAATAAGAATAATACACCTTTATATTTTTCACATGCTTCAAAATAATCAAACTCAGTAAATACTCGGTACATTAAATGAGCAGGTTCACTCATATAATTAACGCTTTCTATATCAACTGTTTCTTTTAATGCATCACTTAGTTTATAAAAGAAGTTACTTCTATTAAGAAACACTGGACGTTTTGAATGTAATACTAGTGAGTTATTAATACTTCTTAATCTTAAAAACATAGATTCTACAGCTGAGGACTTTATTAAAGGAGATGCATCTTTAACAATATCTAAGATTCCTTTAATTGAATCATATTTTGTATCCCAATTAAAATCTTTAGATAAATGCTCATCATCCGTCTTAACCCAGTAATAATATACTTTGTCTGCTAGAAAAGATATCTTTGGTTCTTGTATACAACATAGTAACCAAAACTTAAAATCTTCAAAATCCAAAGCCCATGATCTTATATTGTGTTGCATTATAAAATCATATTTAAACATCTTGTTATTTACAAACCAAGAATCAATGTAGTTTATTTCTCTTAAATCTAAACCTACTTCACTATCACGCTTTTGAAGTTCATCATCTACATCAAAACCATTCATACCAGCCATCTTAGCGACTACAACATCACTTTCGCTTTCACAAGCATATTTAAAGATATCATATAAACAATCTTTACCATTGTATTGATCATCATTATCCATGAAGGTAACATACCTAGCATCAACAAATTCTAGTCCATAATCTCTTCCTGGACCAGGACCAAATCCTTTTTCTTTCATAGCAACATAAGAGATATCTTCAGTATTTTTATCTTTAAAATATTCTTTTGTATAGTTTACAGTATCATCTGTAGAAAAATCATCAATAAAAATCAATTGTAGTTTAAAGTTATCATTGAATTGTTCATTAATTGAATCAAGACAAATATCGTATGCTAATTTATCACCTATATGTTTTTTTAAAGCATTATAAGTTGGAATAATCAATGCTACATCATATTTATGTGTATTATTCATAATTACATACTCCCTTCATTATCCTTTAATTTTTCTAGTTCTATTGAATGATACATTTTTGTATTGTGTTTTAATTGGTATTTAATACCGTCAATATCTAAAATAGCTTCTTCTTGTTCTAGATTATTACCATTCCATACTAATGGTAAGACTTGTTTTTCATCTTTTAATTCTTTATATTCTAAAGAAAAAGAGCATTTATCTAATCTTTTAATATCATTGACATTAATTGAAGCTAAAACATTATACAAGTTATCACTAATTTTTGTTATACTACCTTTAAAATTATACTTGTTAAGTCCATCATCTACAATCAATGAAACTTGTGTTCTTTGCTTTGCTATATTCCTCACAAAGTTATACTTAGAATTTCTTAAATTCATATAAATATCAAAGTTTAAATGATTATCATTAACATTAATTTTATTCAATAAGGCATACTTTCTACTAACCTTTAATATCGCATATCCATTCTCATTAACAATATTCATTTGATTAGATCCATAAATAAGTGGTTGAGCAAATATATCTGTTATATATGCACTATCTTGATTGTTAGTTGTACTAGTAAAACGATAAGCTCCTCTTGATGATTTGCTTTGTAAGTATTTTGCATCTTTATTATTTAGGATGTATTTATCTTTTTGAGCAACCAAATCTATTCTTTTATTATCTGTCCTATTAAAAAGAGATAATGTATTATCTAGATTTGAAGAACTATGAATTGATAGTTCATCATGATTAACTTGAATATCCTTTATTGTTCCACAAATTAAATAGCTTTCAATAATTAATTCATTCTTATAATCATATCTGAAATAATAGACTTTGTTTTTTGCATAAAAATATTTATTTAGTGTTTTGTAAGATCTAAAAGGTCTTTTAATATAGGCAGATAACTTAAATTCCTTATATTCATACAACACCTTAACTTTAACATAATTATTTAATTCTAATTCTTCTTTGTTTATAGTTAATACATAATTGTTTTTATCAAACTTTATCGTGTATGAATTTAATTCAATCTCACAGTAATTCTTATCTACTAACATTATCCTTGCGTTTATATCTTGAGTATCTGTAACATCTAGATATTCGAATTCTAAAGAACCTTTAATGATGATGTCTTCTTCATTAATAGTAATCTCATCTATACTTGTAATTTCTTGAAAGTCAGATGATTGTGCTTTTACTTCAAGATTATTTTCGTTCAATAGATTATTAGTAAAGATAATGTTTTCATTTAATTTTAAATCTAGTTTATTAGTCAACATAGAGCATAGATATTGTTCAAATACTTCCTTGTTAGATTCTAATAGAATCTTATATAACAATCTGAACTTAATAAATAGAGAATTATCATATATTTTATTTTTTCCTAAATATGTCTTGATAGATTCATACACCATTGTTTGGTAGTTAGAATCACCTTTGAAATAGTTATTTAAAGCTAATTTGAAATCATGAATTAGAAGCTTTTTCTGCCATGCTTTTTTTATATTTATCTCTACATTGTATTGATCAAATAATGCATCTACAATTTCGATTGATTTTAAACGATCCGTAAAATAATTGATATCATTAAAGTTTTGTGTGATTGATAATCCACCATCATCTCTAGACCTCCATAGATAAACTTTATCTTCAATCATAGAGATTGAACTCGCTTCTAAAAAAGTTTTCATAACAAATGGAATATCTTCAAACAAAATACCCTCTTCAAATCTTATGTTATTGTCTTTTATAAAAGATGTTAAATATATCTTATTCCATGCGGTTGAATCGTATACTAAAGATACTTCTTTATTGAATGTTGTATTAAAGCTTTGTTTATTAGGTCCAAGACTATGTAGTCTTGATTTATACTGATTTTCTGAATTAAAGCGATATACTCCCCCGATAACAATTTGTGAATGGTTACTTTCAATTACTTCAATCATTTTTGAATATGCCTGTTTAACTAAAATATCATCTGCATCTAAAAAAGTTAAATATTTACCATTAATTTTATCTAAAGCCATATTTCTAGCTTTACCTGGACCGACGTTTTCAATTTTAATTAAGCTAAATCTTTCATCTTTTAAAACATATTCATTAGCGATAGCTTCTGTGGAATCAGTTGAGCCATCATCAACCATTATAACTTCAAATCTTTCAATCCCTTGCACAAAAAGACTATCTAAACATTCTTTTAAATATAATTCTACATTATAAATGGGAACTATAATTGAAAGCTCAACATTGTTATCAAATTCTTTATTGCTCATTATAGTTTTCACCTTTCTTCTCAATGGATGCTCAAATAGATTAACCTCTAACCTTTTAATATTTCATCAATTAATTCTTTTGTTTTCACTAAACAATCCTTATTTTGTATTGGATTATATTTTTCAGAAAACTCTTTAAATTCATAAGTGTCTTTATTCTTAATCAATTCAATTAAATCATCTGTGTTATCTACTGGCTTAGTTACTAGATCATTCATATAATCTAAATAGAAGCCTCTTAGTTCACTTTCATATTCTTTAATATCCTGAGCATAGAAGAAGAACGGCCTATTTAAAATCGAATAATCAAAGAATACAGAAGAATAATCTGTTATTAAAATATCAGATACCACAAACAATTCATTCATATCGTATCCTTTAGTTACATTAATAATATTCTCATTTTCAAAGTCTTCACTCTCTGTAATCATATAATGGTATCTTAGTAATATCACATATTCAGGGAAAGTTTCTTTTAATCTTTTAAAATCTAAGGTTGTATTGAAATAATACTTACCTAAACCATAATTTTGATTATCACGATATGTTGGTGCATATAAGATAATCTTTTGATCTGGCTCTAAACCTAATCTAGCTTTTATATCTTTTACATCATCTTGTGTGTAAGTATATAGAAATTCATTTCTAGGAAAACCAATCTCTAATATTTCTTTTTCAAAATGGAAGGCACTTCTCATCTTTTCTGTAGTAAAAGGACATGTAGAATATAAATAATCCCATCTTTCAACTTCTTTATCAAACATTTCTGTATATTCATCCTTGTTGCTTGTTAAAGCCATATCTATTCTTTCTAAATCATGAACTAACCTTTTTAATGGTGTACCATGCCAAGTTTGAATGACTATTTGACCCTCTTGTTTCACAAAATCTTGTGCTAATCTAGAATTAGAAATGATAATCTTTGCTGATCTTAATAATCGATAGTATTCTCTAGATCTTCTTGTAACTAAATTATATTGATTTGAATCATATAATTCTTGTCTATTTACCGCATAAACTAGGTCATAACCTGAATCTCTTAAATAATCATAGATAGCTTTAGGATTATCAGATATAGATCTACCAAAAAAAGATTCAAAGATGATTAAATTATTATCTATCTTACCTTCTGTATCCTTAATGATTTTTCTTAAAAGAAATGGTCTCAATGTTTTTCGATAAACTTTACCAATAATTTTCTTGGTTTGTCGTTTAATATTAGACATTATCTTTCACCAGTTACATCTTTGTATGTATTATTAACAAAATTAAAGTCTATCGCCCATTTACCTGCTTTAGATAAAGAGTGTACATATACTGCACTAGGTGTATCAAGAGCAACTAAATATAAATCTGTATTATTATCATTTTTTATGTTTTCTAAAGTTTCATCTAACGTTTCAAATGCATGTTCTTCATTGATAGAAATAAATGATAAAGACTTTGCGTTATCAAAAAATGTCTTAGATGCTTGATATTCTTTTTCATCAAAACATAGTATTTTAATATTTAACCCTTCCCATAAAGATTTCCATAATTTGATAGCTTCATCTTTATAATTCGCAAAGAACAAATGATGGTAAATATCTTCATTTCCTATTTGTTTAATTTCTTCAAAATAAGGATGAATATCAGTACCTATTTCAGTATAAGTTAAAACCCTAAAATCTGCAGTGTCTTTTTGTGATAAACCAATTAAATAGTTATCATTTTTTTCACTTATCGCATCAATTAAGGCATGTCTATAACGTTCAGTGTTAGTTTGTTTCCCAACAACATGTCTTTCTCTTACAACCATGAATAAATCTTGATCTCTAAAACAAGCAAAAGATTTTTTATCTCTTTTAATTAACTCTAGTGTTGCTGGAGTCGATAACATTTTATCAAAGATTAAACCTTTCAAATCATCCCACATCTGAATACTAGAAACCTTTTGAATAATATCTAAACTATTTTTTTGTTCCTTTAACTGCGCAATAACATCCCTATTTGATTTTTCTACACTCTTTAAATGTTTTTCAATTAAGACAGATGCATTTTTATTAGATACCCTTGTTTCTTTAATTGATTCATTAATTTTTTTAATTAAAGTAGCTACATTACTCATTTGTTTCACCTAACTTATTAATTATTTTTTTAGCTTTTTCACTTACTTTATTTGATAAAGCGGTTGCTTCTGGCCATAACCCATCTTCCATTACATGTTCATAAGAAGAAGATATATGTCCTACATCAATTGCCCACTTACCTAGTTTTGCTAGTCGATAAGTAAGGATTGTTCCAGCTGGACCTAAAGAAACTAAAAATAAATCTATATCTGTTTCTTTTTCTAAAACACTAACTAGCCTATCAATATCACTGTAGGCATTCGTTGGTGTCGAATATTCAAATGTTATATCGCTTGCGGTTTCAAAAAGTCGATCGACTAAATCAAAGCGTGAACCTTTACCAGTAATGACCTTAATTTTTTTATCTTTCCATAAATTACGCCACAAGTCTACACCATAATCACCATATATTTGGAAAAATAAAGGTCTAGAGATATGAGCTTGACCATATCGATCCTGTAATACACATAATGGTTTTAAATCAGCCCATAAAGAGGCATAAACATTGGCCCAGTGTTTCGTATGGAATACTTGAGGAAAGCCAACTAATAAGTTATCTAATTTATCTTCCATAACCCTCATTAAATCTTCTCTTAATTCAATACTGTTATTTTGGAAATTTAAATGGAATCTTTCATTTAACATCAATTTGAATTCTCCATCACCATAACGTGCTAATGATATTTTATTCTCTGTGATATACTGTAATGTTTCAACCATATTCAATTGTTTATCTTTAATTGTCGCATTGATATCTTCCCACATAGGAATTGACTCTGCTCGCCAAATAATATCTAAACTTCTAGTATTAATTTTAATGGCTTCAATCATCTCTTCGTTTTTCTCTAAAGTTTCTTGTGAATATGTTTTAACTTGTTCAATTAAACGTTCATTACTTTCAACAATTCGAGAAGTATTTTCATCTATTTTTTTAATTAAGTTATCAAATAAACCCATCTATCTTACCCCTAACTATTTTTCTAGTAAACAATAGATAAATTATATCATTTTTACGATATATACACAAAATTATCGTATGTTATTTCTAAGATATACACACAATTTAAACTTTATTTTGGTATTATTTATAAGGTTATTTTACTGGAGGTTGATATTTTGAAAAAAATGAAACAAATACTTAAAGATAATATCTATGTAGGAGTACTTTTATTCTTACAATTTGCTTATATTTTAAATGCGATTTTAAATCGTCTTTTTGTGATTACATTTGAAAATAACGCAAATCTAGGAATCATCGTTTCTTTATCAACCAATATAGTAGAATTCTTTGCTTTTATAGGAATTATCTTCGTTGCTTATTTATTCGCAACTAAATTACTAAATAGAAAAAGCCTACCTTATATCGCAGTTTCTTTATTTGCCATTGAAATAATAAAGGTATTAAATATATATGTTAGTACTGGTTTTAATACAGAAGCTTTAAATAGAATTTATAATTATTCTACTTTCTTAACAAATACATCTTTAACTAGATCTTACTTAATTGTATTTTTATTATCATCTGCATTTTTTAGTATCGCAAAGTTCTATTTAAAAGGTAGAGCTGTCATTAACTTAGATATCAATAAACGATTAATATATATGGTTTTAATATCTTCTTTAATCTTATTATCTAGACAAAACATTGTCTTTTTAGCAGATGCCATTCAAATCTCTTGGTTTAGAGATATCCAAAACATTGGAATGGGTGGTTTAATAAGAGCCATTATCTATTTATTCGGGATATTCTCTATTACTAATATCATTTCATATTTTATTGTAGATTCTATTAAAGATTTAAAAGAGAGAAAATCTTCTTTTGCTTTAGCTGTATCATCTTCAACCCTTTTAGCAATCCTGTTTAACTTCTTTGTACAATATGTAATCTTTGTAGAAGGACATACTCAAAGATTTAGAGGATTGGTATTTCAAGCTTTAGTAATTGGGTTAATCTTCTTATTAATCTATCTAATAACAAATCGTTACTTACTTGCGACCTATATCAATGTAGCAGTCAGTGCATTATTCATTATGGCTAACCATTTTAAATTTATCGCAAGACATGAACCTGTAACTATAGATGATTTAGCTTGGTTAAGTGATATTCGTTCATTACTTGCCTTCTCTGGTGGCGTAAACATACCTTTAATACTCTTTGGATTTTTGATTATTCTAATATCATTCCTTATTTTAAGAAAGAGAATCTTTACGAATAAGATTTTTTCTAAGAGAGTTAATCACTTATTAGTAACCTCTTTTGTATTTGGTATTTCTTTTGGTTTTTATACTCATTTAAACACCACAATTATCAATTTACAAGTTAGACAACCTAGAACTAATACGACTGAAAGAATCTTAAGTAGTGCTTCTTTCTGGCGTGGGACAAGTGTTCTTGCCTCTAGAGATAGTGTTACTTTATTATTAATGTATCAAAATACTAGTACTGTTATGTTTACACCAGACAACTACAGTGAACAAACTATGCGTGAGATACAAGAACGTTATAAAAACCAAGCAGCATTAATTAACCAAGAACGTAATAAACAATTAACCGATCAAAGTGTTATTTATATCTTAAGTGAATCTCTTACTAATCCAAGTCGTTTACCATACTTTGAACTATCTGATAATCCAACACCATTTATTGATTCTTTAGTTAATCATACTGGTGGCTTACATATCTCTGCAGGATTTGGTGGTGGTACCGCAAATGTCGAGTTTCAAGGTTTAACCGGTTTATCTTTAAATACCTTAGATAATTCAGTATCTGTTGCTTTCAACTCAGTTGTTCCTAATATGAAGTATTTTCCAACAGTAAGTAAGTTGTTTGATGATAAGGTTGTGATTCATCCTGTTGATGCCTTATCTTATAATCGATTAGCTATCTATTTACAAGCTGGTTATCGTGAGTTTATTGCTCAAGTAAATGGCACTATCAACCTAGAAGATCCACATAAGTTTGGTGATTATGTTAGTGATGAATATGCCTATAACTTAGTATTAGATAACTTAGATGATAATAAAGCACAGTTTATTAATTTAATTACGATGCAGAACCATTCACCTTTTAATATGGTAGATAATCCCAAAAATATCACATTCACTGATAAACAAGGATTATTAGATGATAGAAGAAGTGAACAGTTCTTAAATTATATTGCTTTAGTTAATGAAACAGATAAACAAACTGAAAAATTCTTAGATGAATTAAAAAAAGTAGATAAAAACATTACTGTTGTCTTTTATGGTGATCATCTACCAGGTATATATAGTCAAGATATCTTTGCGAACCAACCAGAGTTATCTCGATTAACTGAATATTTTATATGGAATAATAAAAAAGAGTTACCAAGCATTAAAGAAAATGTTTCTGGTTCTTATGAGTTTATCCCACAATTACTAGAAGTTACTGATTCTAAGGTTACACCTTATCAAGCATTACTAACAATGATTAAAGATAAACTACCTGTTATGCAACATAATTTATTCTATGATAGACTTGATGGTCATGTCAGTGAAACTTATGATTTCACTCTACAACAGAAACAATTATTAGATGATTATGAATTAATACATTACGACTTAACATTAGGAAATGGTTACTTACAAACTGATTTCTATGAGAATGTATCATACTAAGAGAAAACACAATCAAGTAAATTTGATTGTGTTTTTTTTAGTTGTATGGAGATACTAACTCAATAAAGTTTTTAAGGCTTCTATAGTGATAGGCATTCATAGATGTTCTAGGTAAGGTTAAAGGGTCCATACCTACTTTAACTCTACCACCATATACGGTTACTCCTAATTTAAAGCCAGCTTTCTTAACTAAGTTATAAGCTGCATTATTAAAATGACCAAATGGATAAGCAATGACTTCGTTAGAACCTAATAAGTCGATTGATGTATGTAGGTCTTTAAGACCATTACTTTCAGTGACACAATTAATCGCACCACGTAGATTATTGTTACAAGTTTTCTTATGCATGTCATTTGTATGTGATTCATATTGAATCACATCAGATTCATGTTCAATTAGTATTTGATCATCAACTAAGCTTGTAATTAGGAAGGCTGTGGCTCTTATATCATATTTTTCTAAGATAGGCTTAGCTAGTCTAAAGAAACTTTCATCCCCATCATCAATCGTAATAACAACACTCTTTTTGGGTAGTTGTATCTTACCTTGTATATAAGATTGTACTTCTTGCCACGTTGGGAAATAATAATCATTCTCTTTTAGATAAATCATCTCTTCTTCAAATGATTGAATATCAAAATAATACTTATCAATCATCTGTTCCCCTAATTCTTTATCATAAAAACGATGGTACATTAGGATTGGTAACCCTTTTTTATACTCTTGCATATCTATCACTTTATTACTTGAACTTGTGTAGTTATATGTGATTGTTGAAGATAGATTACCATTCTTATTTAAAACAACAATCTTTTCAGTTGCCCCTCTATTAAGCTTACCATTTATATAAGTAATCGTTGTAGTAGTTGAATATTTATAGTTATCATTGTAATTATATTTAACTTTAGTTGTTTTATCTTTAATACCAGCACTATTATACGTAGTTACTGACTTAGCTTCTACTTTATTTTTAGTTGTATAGTCTATTGTTGTGGTCTTTGTGATAATGCCACTTTTATTATATTCACTTGTGACCTTTTGATAAGCTTTCTTACTACGATTATAATAAACCACTACAACCTTACCTGTCTTACCATTAGATTGGTAAGTTGTTGTGGACTTACTCTTTACTATTTTAGTACCTTTATAATAAGTTTGTACTGTCTTTGGTTTCTTTGTTTTAGCTTCAATTGTTTGTGTAATCGCAAATTCTTGATAGTTACCATCTACATCTAAAATATCAATAGCTTTAGTCGTTGTAAACAACAAGGCACTACTTAATCCAAACAATTCTACTTTTCTAATTAAATCTTTATAATCCATACTATCACCTTCTAATATGATTGTATTAGAATTGATATAAAAATGCTTAGAATATTATAAAAAAATGCCTATTAAGGCATTTCTAACTATTTAATATTCAATTTCTTCTTTAGACTATCTAAATCATTGGTTCTTTCTATCGTATTTAAATAATCATTAATTGTTTTAAGATGTTGTTCATACTTAGATTTACCATAAGGATGATAGAACTTCTTATCTTTTAATTCATCAGGTAAGTATTGAATTAAATGTCTATTTTCATAAGGAATAGACCAATAGTTAGCTTTATCTGTATAAGAAGATGGTGTTTGTTTCATATAGTCATTAAAGTTAAATGAAGTTGATGAGGCTACTTCTAAAGCAGCTGATATGGCTTCATAAGCCTTGTTAGATTTAGAAGCTAGTGCTAGATCTACTACCGCAAAAGCTAATGGTATTTTAGCTTCAGGAAAGCCTACCATACGAGCGACACTTAAGGCATTTAATGTTCTATCTACCACATTAGGATCCGCAAGACCTACATCCTCATAAGCCATGATTGATAGTCTTCTTTCAATGATATCTAAATCTTCTGCTTGGATAAGTAATGCTAGGTAGAATAATGCTGCATTAACATCAGAACCTCTTATACTCTTTTGTAGAGAAGATATCGTATCGTAGAAGTAATCTTCATTCTTATCCATAGCAACATTGACATTTAATGATTGTAGTAGGGTATCTATTTCTATCTTATCATCATAGATGATAGATAGTAGTTCTACTTGGTTTAAAGCATGTCTAATGTCTTTATTAGATAAAGAGACAATCTTATCTATGATATAGTCTTTATTATCTATATCTTTTAAATCACTCTTATCTATTACCTTATGTAAGAAGACTTTCATATCATCATCATTAATGCCTTTTACTTCAAGTAAGATAACTCTAGATCTTAAAGCCTTATTTAAGGAATGGTAAGGATTTGAATTGGTTAGACCGATTAAGGTTATTAAACCAGATTCTATATGAGGTAATAAGATATCTTGTTTATCTTTATTTAAACGATGAATCTCATCTAAGATTAAGATAAATCCCTTAGACATCTTAGCTCTAGCAATAGCTGCTTCTAAATCTTTTTTATTAGAATTAGTCGCATTGATTTCTTGAAAGTCAACATTCATGATATTAACGATAATACGAGCAATCGTTGTTTTACCAACACCAGCTATACCGTATAAGACCATCGATAAAAGATTATTCTTCTCAATCATCTTGGTGATAACACCATTAGAACCAACTAAATGATCTTGACCAATTACATCTTCTAGACTAGATGGTCTTATTTCATTCGCAAGCATAATCTTATTCTTCTACTAATAATGAACTTTGGTAAGAGAATCCCTCTCCTGTAACACTTGCTGCATTAACTACAATACAGAATGCTTTAGGATCTTTCTCTTTAACAATCTCTTGGATTTGATTTAAATCACGATCATTACAAACGATCATTAAGATTTCTTTGTCTTTACCAGAATAAGAACCAGTCGCTTTTATTCTAGTTGCCCCACGATTTGTAATAGCCATCGATTCTTTTTCAATATCAATTGGATTATCTGAAAGAATATAAATGATCTTTTTACGAGAAATACCATTAGCGATATATTCCATCATTAAAGAAGTCATCATTAATACTAAGACTGAATACATAACTGATTCTAAACCAAAGACAAACCAAGATAAGGCTACAATCACAAAATCACTAATAAATAAACCGATTGATGGTGACATTCCAAACTTCTTTTTTAAGATTAATGGTGGAATGGTAGTACA
>Ga0268261_10000164_pt1 | contig 40941 bp, 14 predicted proteins | sample TergutNc150P1_FD_190353 | JGI IMG/M metagenome (GOLD analysis project Ga0268261, IMG submission 190353) | Nasutitermes corniger P1 segment gut microbial community from laboratory colony in Florida, USA - Nc150 P1 (SPAdes) (version 2) | ecosystem: Host-associated > Arthropoda: Insects >... | reverse complement strand
GGGGCATGGATATTTGTCTGTTGTGAGTGTCGTGTGTTGTCAGGTAGAGGTCTCTGCGACGAGCTGATCACTCGTCCAGAGGAGTCCTACCGACTGTGCTGCGTAGTTGTGTGTGATCTAGAAACATCAAGAATGGGTGCTCCATATATGTATGACATTAGTCGCCTAAAGGTTAATAATTTAACCCTTATCCTGCTAACGTGGAGAAAATGGTGAGCTCCTATTAATGCCAGCAAATAACAGATGGGATTTAAATCGGGGTTTAAAGGGTTAAACATTCTGTACAACTGAATATATTCCATGCATGCAATATGTTGTGCCAGATCTAGAAATTTTATGAAACTGATTTCAATATCACACATTCTGTTTCTATTTCCTCACCTTAAGACTAAGAGTGGAGACCGAAATTTATAACGGAATTTATGCTGCAGTCAGGTTAGCTCAGTGTATGGGGTGATTACCATATGGTGTGGACGAACGTGGTTCGGTGCCCATAATTGTGCACAATACCTTTCTCTTGCCCAATCTGCTATTTATAGCTATCACGCAATGCGCCATATACAGTACGTACTGGTGGTCCTTTCTGCGGAAAAATATCCGTAGACCGTTGAATTTAACAGAACATCTCCATCTGTAATTCTTGAAGATTGTCCTTCAGTTCCGACAGTGATTAGCCCTCTAAGGTCACGTGGAATTTTATGTACTTAACGTTTTATAAAATGAAAAGTATAAAAACTCCATGACAGCTTAATTTGTGTTTCATATAATTCTCAGAACAGAGAGGCAATATTTCCCTATACAGCATTGTAGGTTCGTTATTGTAACAGGGATGGGGAGTGTTTACGGGGCCTTACGGGCTTTCTCTCTATAGACGTCATTGTAATCTCACCTATAAAGAGGTCTTTCCATGACTCAAGAGGTTACTCGTCGACCTCTGACCGCGGAGGCTTGTGAGATACGTTTTTAGTGCGGGAAGACAGACAGACAGACAGACAGACCGACAGACGGAACGCACTTTTAAATGGGCTCCAAATATAGAGAGGGCCTGCTATGATGCAGGCTTTCTGATAGAGAATGGCGCTGACAGCACCTTTCTGTCTGTCAAGTTGAAGCAGCTATATACGCGGCCCATTAGCTGACGCTGAAGTTCAGCCATTCAGAATTTCATTGCGGAACTGTCTGGTTTCATTTCTTATTACGTCACTATTACTTCTTACTGATACTTCTAATTTATTACCAACTGCAGAACGCACAGTGTTCTGTTGAGTACAGTGTTAATAAAATAAACCCGGATATCCACTTGATATGTGAAGTGCCTGCAACAGTGAACGTATACAGAGAAGAACGCATCTTGTCTGGTGCTGACTCACACTTCTTCCCAAATCAGAACAAATCGTGTTCTCGCATTTTGACTAATAATTTTGCCACTGCAAATAATATTTAGGTAAAAATTTTAGGATATCAATGGAATATTTTGCAGGAAATTTAAGAGTATTTTCTCATAACTTAATATCTAATAGTGCCTGTAAATTTTCTTGCAAAAGTTCCGTCCAACCAGAAGTTTGAACATGAAATTTGACATAAGAAATGCGAAGAAAAATTGTACATACTTGAAAACAGCGTCCAGAATTCTGTCTATAGTCAATGCGATGGGGTGGGGGGGAGAAGGGCTGTTGTACCATAACTTGCCTCACTGTGTTCACTGTGTGAAAAAGGGGCAAAGGCTATGTACATATTTGTTTTCATGAATTACATGAATTAAATCCAACATACTGCTGACTATCTTTTTGGGTCTAATCGCCAATTTAGTGTTGGTTTCGGAAGACTGCGACGTTTGGACTCCGACAATAAACAACTTAGATTGGTCTGAGGTGGGTATTAGTGTACTGACATGTTTACTGTAGCAAGAAGCTGTTCAAACTGCTGCTTGGTATTTTATATCACTTGTGGTTCAATTAAAATTCCGTCAGTTGCTCATATGAGACTGTACTTTCGAGTAATTGAATGGTTCATAATTATTTGATAATGATTTGAAAGAAAAATCTCGCTTTGGGATTTAAAGTACATGACAATAGTTTCATGCAAGGTCTGTGAAAATGCGATAGGAAACCTAACCATTATTGTATGAGAATTCACGTAATTGCATATTATGAGTATTTTCTTTGTCTTACCTCTTTTTCCGTAGGCAACAACTCGGCAGCCATTGAACGAATTGTAGTGCAATGGTATATATATATATATATATATATATATATATATATATATATATATATATGTATTTATGTATGTATGAAGTACTCTCTAAAATCTTACCAGAAAATTGAAGTTCCTTTAAAATCTGACAAATATTTTGTGTATTTTAAGTAGAGGACTTTATGCCATTATATGTATATTAATATGAATATGTAACATGTAGTCTAATGAATGTATAATATATAGTATAGACTAAATGTATAATATATAGTCTAAACTATACATTATATATTCATATTTATATACCTATAGCAATAATTATCAACACAACGTGGATATATGAACTGAAGAGAGGCCTATTTGCAGTTATATTAATATCTCGTCAATTGAAACTTGAATTAAGAAACGTTTGAAGCAAATTTTGTACATAAATTCAAGAAGCACATTGTGTGTGTGTGTGTGTGTGTGTTCAGTTCTTTTTCGATAACGCTGCTGTTTATGAAGTAATAAAAAAAAAGTTACATCGGAGTGAGACAAGTCGCAGATGAAAATATAATACGGCACATGAGCTTTACACACTCAGTAACATTGTCTACAAACACACAATCCGAATATTTAATACATTTCCTTTTGACAGATATAAAGTTTAGGTTATTACAAGTTAATGTTAAGTTACAAGTTAATGTTAAGTTACAAGTTAATGTTAAGTTACAAGTACATTGTGTCTGTTCTTGTAGTCTTAATCGAGATTGGAACCAAGACTTCATTACCTGGTGCTCACGATAAAACCTGATCCAACTCCACTACACAACTAAATGTTTGGAGAACCGGATTCAAACCTCTTTCTCTCTCTTTCTCTCTCTCTCTCTCTCTCTCTCTATATATATATATATATATTAGTTAATGGAGTTATTCGCCGTCACAATTAAAAGTTCCACTCACCGACAGTGTGTCACAAATTTCGTGTTCTTACAGTTTTCAGTTCCTCGATCTTGGTACTCGCTCTTAAACAAACACTCTATGTACGTTGCAGTTCCTAAAGGAAAAACGAGCTTACAAACTGCAGACGTATAAGATATCAGTTGGGTTCAAAGTAGCTACTGTTTGTTCGCTGCAATCAGCAGTGGTAATTCGAGGTAAAAGGTAGGACGTAATGTGTGTTCACACAGTTGTATGGGCGATAATAGATATGGCGTCATATCGGGAATTGACTGAAATTAATTTTAAAAATTATTCCAATTTTCTACTATTAATATATTTAGCCCTGCACTCTCTTGATAGGCAGAAGTCACAGACTTTGCGGCTTCCAATTTACGGAATGTAACTAAGACTGATGGAGAAGATAAAAGGTTTGAAATGAAATTATGTCATAAAATAAGTGTTCTTAATTATTTACCCCACTAAATTCAAAGCCAAACTCCCATAGCATTTCATTAAAAACTGTTTTAACAACAATCTAAAGGCGGCAACAACTTGGCGATCCAACAATCGGACAACCACTAGAAAACCTAACATCTTGAACTACAAAAAATTTCTTGCAAATACTTCGGTAGGGTATTTATATGATTTGAATTGTAAACAAAACTTTGAATTCGAATGTGGAATGTAAAAAAATTAACAGATCGCAAGGCAATTTTTAGAGCATATAAGTGGAAAGTATAACGTGGAAGAAATTTCATATAACAAATAAAAGTAATTTAAATTCTAGGAGAATGCCTGTTGTCTATATCAATTATAGGTACAAACACATGTCTGACACTGTACTGCTGTAAACAGTGATCATGTTTCAAGTAAGTAAAGCATAAAAATTTAAGGATTATTAAGTCGTCTCTATGTATTGAGTAGAGTTTTCATACTGTGCCACAAAACGCTACGGTCGCTAATATGACCTAAAATGTTAGTATTTCTTTTGTCCTGTTACTGATGTCTCTTCTTCCAGCTTTAAAACAAAAAGTCACTACAAACGTCGGTATTCATCTCTCTATCTCTCTCTCTCTCTCTCCCCACACACAATTCTTCAGCAAATGACTAAAATTATTCTAATAAAAACGAAAAAATCTTTTTAAATTTGTATAAACAATGAAACATTACTAACTACAGAGCAACAGCGAACACTCTACATGTACATATGCATGTCGTAATTATTGGGAAGGAAGAAACATACATTTATGTTCATTTTATCTCTTGTTAATCCTCACCTTTTCAGGGCAGTCAAACAAAATTTGAGAAACCTTCAAGGAAACGGAGCTCTATACATTTCTATTTATATCTGGTTGGGTCTAATTCTCAACTTCATGTGTTCTACAGCGAAAAATGTCACATCTCACTCTTCGCTTATGAACCCACCTGGAACAGCACTGGATATTTCGAAGTTTACCACTCACTGCGTAAATACAGTGTAAAATGCTAGACAACAGCCTAATGATAACATGTGCAAAATGTAATGTTTAGCGATCAAATATCGATTTACATAATCTCCGGTTTTAATGTTGAGTATGACACATACTGAGAATCTCACTGTCCATGAAAACAAGACAAAGTTACGTTCTCAATAACCATTCAATATTGCCCATACGTCCCGTTTTATGATAAGTTTTACTAAATCCATATTTTGACAAGGATTATATATGGTCGACTTCAGAAAGCAGTTGGGTTTGTGTCGGGGGTGGAAATATGTGTTGATTTAAAACTCACGTTAATCTATAATATTGTGTTGAACAAACTAATAAATGGGATGAAGACAGTGTGTAGAACGAGCTGCAGATGTCTTGAAGGAATTTTAGATAGTGTACGTGCTTAACACAACGCTTTAGTCTGATTTGTGGGACAAGAAAACTGAAGAGAGACAATAGAAAAAAGCAGGCATAAGAAATAGGAGTATTTTGTAATTGCGATTGATGTGGCGTGGAATATTAAATACCAGGCCCTTATTTTCATTTACTCATTTACATTTTAATCAATTCTGAATAGTCAACAAAAATTACATAATGTTTATTAATGTTTAACTGATTGATAGAAGTGTCTTGTTTTTTTCCGCACATATTAAAAAAAAATAATACATATAATTCCTGTTCTGTATGTTTCTCTTACAAATCTAGACACGAGACACACTAAATTATAACAGTTTTCCCAGTTCATCAGCAGCACAATACAATGTTTCTTTAAGTTTACTAATTAGTCAAACAACCAAATATTATCATATTGTTTACATTGTGTACTGCTGAGTTTGTTCATGCGTCGATAAATAATACACAATCCCACCTTGCCCGACATAAATTAATACGAAAACTTATATTACAACAAAATCCTTTATACAGTAACATTCAAGTATGTCACATTTACAACAATATGGAGTGGGCAATACTACGTCATAGCAGTTGACTACGACCGTTACGCAATTAAGTAGGTCTGCAACTTCAGACGCAACAACCGTACGTACGTGCCTTGTGAACGCTTTAAACGCGTAACAAAGTGAAATGTATTAGGCGTTTCGCAGATTTCCGAATAGAGACTATTTGGTTGGTCATGGCGGTCAGTCCATCCGTCCGTCTGCATCGAACAACTCCGCTCGAATTTTAAAAATATCTGATATTTGAGAACATTTCCAAAACTGTGGACAAAATTCGTGCTTGGTTAAATGTGACAGAAGTGGAGGGTAAATTACATAAAGACAAACATATATTTATATCAACATTTCTCTGAATGCTTCTTAGAAGAACAACGTACCCGAGCGACTTTGTAATCAAAATTTAACAAAGCATTTTATGTACATTTTTTGTATGAAATTCGTTTCGTTTTTGAGATAATGTGGAAAAATATGGTAGAGCCAGGCGTGGAACGCAACATAATATAATACGTCGGATTCGATTTGCATGCTGTTTAGATAGGTCTATAGGCATACACTCAGAATATGTACAACTTATTGTTTTCCACGTCAACAATTGTTACTGAACCGCACCACAATGTTACAGTTATACGTACAGTGTCTGTTATATTTGTGTTAGTCTTTGCAAATTGTGCTGTTGGTCTACACTAACCATTAAATTTCCACACGCAATGTAAAAACACACATATTTGAAAAAAATTTGAATATTTTCTTTGAAGAAATTTAATGCTAGAATTTACTTACAACAACAAAGACACATAGGTTTAAAACAAATTTTCTTTTTCCGTTGTCATCTTGTGCGTTTCGCAAATCCTGTGTCAACCAATTCTTAGCGCTGACAAACGCTATGTATAGCCCCATTGCATATTTTAATTGAATGTCTATAATAGTGGAAAGGATATAGTGACGTATCCTGTGGTTGGATAAATTTGGGGGGAAATGCGGATAAGATATAAACATGAGAACATTTTCTTAACTTATATTTGTACTAAATGTCTATAAGAAAGTAAGGGAATATAGCGAAATTTATTAGAGGGAAAAATGTGAGTTGAAGTGCGGAGACGGTATGAAGATGAGAACTTTGCCTTAGTTTAAGTTCAGTCAATTACACATAAGGTTGATATTCAGAGGACCGTGCATCGTGATATATTCTTATAATAAAATCCAACGAGATGCACTATATATCAAATTTATTTTGTTAATTTTCTCTACATGTTTCAGACAGGTCTACTGTCCATCACGTAGTTAGTAGTTAAATTGTAAAACATTTTGTAGGTAAAATTCTATGTTATATAAAAAGGTTAAAATAGTAAAAATATACCAGAAAATGTAATACGTTCTGCCGAAATAGTAAATTTTATTTCTTTATATTCCTAGTTATGTTGACTGTGTGCTAGGAAGGTCAGGATGGAACTGGTTTATTTATGTTGATGGTGGGCTATTGATCGACTGGTCTCGTGGGAAGTGACGAATTTTAATAAGGTCATGGTGTTAAAACCCATCAACAAAACTTCTCTATTACTACCATATAAAAAACTATATATCCAACAATACCACTAACACAAGCAGCTTATTTCAGAATAATACATAGATGAACCTAATCACATATATCAGCTGATCCGTAACACAATCAATACGTCACTTCCCACGAGACCAGCCGATAAATACCCCAGCATCAACACATCTAAACTAGTTAGATCCTGATCTCGCTGGCAGACAGTCAACATAACTAGCTTAGTAAACAAAGAATGTTGCTATATCGGCAAAACATATTGCATTTTTGGAATATTATTACTACTTTGACCTTTGTATATACAAGAGAATTTTACCTACAACATGTTTTACTGTTTACACAAATTATACAGTATATGTATATACACATGTGATTTCATCCAGCTTTAAAATTTCAGCACGACAGATTCCTTTTGCTGTGTATAAAGTGTTGAGACTCACGATGATGAACAGTAGATCTGTCGAAATATACTGAATTCTTTACCAAAATAAATTTGAGGAATATTGAATCTCGTTGGGGTTTTATTATCGGATTACATAAATAAAGTTTAAATCTTACAACCGCCGATAATCTCCTTGCAGTGTCTCATTATGTGTCGTAACGAAGTAGTTCGTTACGCAATGACAGACACAGTAACAGCTGGACCGGTATTACAAGACTTAAAAACGCTTTCCGCAATTATGCGGAAACGCGTAACAATAGAGAAAATATTTTAAAAACGAAATATTTGCTTGGCTCACGGTCGATTTTTAAATTTCAGCAACCATCCAGATAAAAAATTTACTAAATATGCTGGTGAAAATTACGATGTCAATTTCGTACCTTAAAGTCACAATAAGTATTCACACTTCTATAAATTGATGTCCCTTTTACTAGTAAAAAGACAGAAAATGCAAGTATGACGTAAAAGTGAAGGACGTTCTGATATTTGGTAGGTTGGTGTCGCTATAATTGATGTCGATATAAAAGGGCCAGAATGTATTAAAATGTACCACCAAATACCTGTTTTTGTTACACTCATAAATCTGAAAATGGAAAAACTGGCTGACAGCAGGAATGAATTATATAATGTTTCCAACAACACTACTTATTAAGAAACATGTGTGGCTTGTGTTTTCTTTACATATATGTTTTATAACTTGTATGGTTGTATTACTTTATTAAAGCCGCGTAACTGTAAACAAAGGCTGGAATACCAGCAGTGCTGTGAGAAATAAATCTTCAGAAATTATGGTTTATAATAATCAGATTCCTTTTTACTGATCTATGTGTAAGAAGGCCTGATACACGCCGCCATTCAATAGAAGGAGTCCACTCCATATCCTGAATACCAAACTCACATTCCGTGATAAACACAAACCACGGTTCATATAAATTATAAGAATTAAAAAAAACACGCTCAAAACAACAGATTGTTGTGAGACTTGTGTCCCGGTGATTTGTATTGGAACACACATTCATGGAAGGCTGTTAGCGCTACCAATGAGTAATAGCGGAATTCAGCCGTTTCTCTTAATAGTACAGAAATAACACTAAATTTTTCTTTATCATAAAAAAGTAATAGTGTCAACGAAAATAAGTGCAAATCTATTGGTAATTTTATCATCTCGCCAGAAATTCATTGTTAGGAGGCGAACATAACAAACGCCTGCAAGGTTTGAAACTTGCGTATCACACTGACCTCGTTTAACCTAGTGGGTCATAGGACACATATCAGACGTCCCCTTACCTTGTATCATACTTTTATGAAGTTGCGATAAAATATAAAACACTATTACACATGTCATATATTTCCGTAAGACGTCATCACCATGAACACAAACAGGTTATTCTGAAATGTGGCCTATCTAGGGATCCACACGCCTCAAACAATCTGACTTTTGAGGACCTGGAAGAAGACGGCGACTGCAATTCGATTGTCTGTAAGTAAACTTTATGTTACTTCCTTTCTGCGGTGCAGCAGACAAACTGAGGGCTGGGGTGATTGTTTGTTGAGGTTCCTAGGTCACACAGAGTTAGAAACTGATACACTCAGTAGGACTCCTCCGAATGAGTGATCAGCACGACGCAGAGGCCGCTAACTACATAACACAAACAAACACAAAAGACGAATATCAGTGCGCTTATTGAAATTCGAAGTCTCCCATAAATCCAAAATCTCGCCGTACCTGAGGGTTAAGTGGATTCAAACTCCTCTTTACCTGGGACATGTGGGAAGTGGTAACACGTTTGGAAGCTTCACCGTGTGAGGGTTGCTACGACAAACGCTGCCTAATGGGGCTCTGATCTACCAAAGCCAAGGCTGAAGGCATCTTGCTGAAGGTTGCTTGACAATGGTGCAGTGACAGCAATGTCGTTAACGATCCCCTTGTGGAACCAGGTCGCACCCCATTATATGTAGACCTTCCGTTAACAGCTGATCCAGTTCCCTCCGCACAACTGCATGTTCGAAAGGACAGAATTCAAAACTCTAATTGTATTAAACATAAATAAATAATAACTACTAAATTTACAATCCGTTTTTAAAGAAGTTCCAATCTCCAGAAGTGTGTTACAAATTTCCTTTTCTTACAGGCTACAGCCACTAGACCTTGGTACTGGCTTTTGCACACCCCCAACGTCATTGACATAGACTTTGTGTGCTCTATAACCACATATGCACAAGCTGAGGGAAATAAGAGCCTATTCACCGCCGACGTATATTCCATCAGGTGGGTTTACAATATCCACTGTTTGTTCACTGCAATTTTAAGGTGGTAAATAGAAATAAAATGTAAGGCTGAATTGCTGTTCACGTAATTGGGTGGGCGATAATTGATGTGGCGTTATATCGGGGTTTGATATGACATGTTATGATATATTTGTTAACTGCAATTCTTTTGACACCGTTGAGGTTGTACATTTCGAATTTACACAAATACAATATACTGAACAACACAATAAAACAAAATACACAGAACACGACACACCGAAAAATAAGAATATATTAACATAAAACTAAAAGTATAAAATTTACAAAATTGAACAGAACCCTAAAACACTTACAAACTTAAATACATATATAGAATATAATGAATGTAATTATTTGAAAAGTTTTTTCCATATTTCATCTGTTAATAAATTCTATCCCCGCTGTCTTTTGATAAGCAGAAGATACAAACTTTGCGGACATTAATTTACCGATTGCAAAATTGTTTGATGGAAAACATAAAAATTATGAAATTTTATTTTATCATGAAATATAATTCCCTTCTCTACAGGCATAAATGAATGAATAAACAATTGGCCCTAGAGAAGGAGCATCACCCTCCATAGCGACTCTTTTGTGGAACATGTGTGGGCTGCCTTACCGGGGACTTTGAACGAAAGGTGAATTATCGTGTTATGTGTTGAAGAAGGTTCTGGAGAAGTGTTTCTCTCTCTTTATGTGCCTCGTTGGGGACGTTTGTGGGGCGCGGAGAGGTTCGTTTACTGGCAACGTTAAGAGATAGTGAAAGGAGGGCTCTGGAAATGGAGTCTCTGTGTCTACGGGAGCTCTGTCAGGTCGTCCTGGATCAAGCCTCTTGACTGGGGATCCAGAAGGATATGTAAAAGATGTTCTGGAGACGTGCATCTTTCTCTATGGGGCGCCCAGTTTTGCAGCCTGAAATGGGCTTATTTACCAGGGACTTACGTGTATAAGAAGGCTCCGGAGATGAGTATTTCTCTCCATAGGGTCCCCGTTGTGGAACACGGGGTGTCCGTGTACCGGTAAATTTGAAAGTTGTTTGGAGGGCTCTGGAATTGGAGCATCTCCCACTTTGGGAGTTTTGTGAGGGCAACCTGGATTGGGAAAAATTCACTGGGGACCCTGAGGTTTACGTAGAGGAAGGATCTAGAGTCGGGCATCTCTCTTCATTGGGGCCCTGTTGGGGAAGCTTGGATTGGGCTCATGTACCAATGACTTTGGGAGATGGATGAAGGGAAATCTAGAAGTGAAGTGTCTCTTTGTGAGAGAACTCTGTGAGTGGAATATGGAGGGACGGCTATTTTACTGGGGTCTCCGAAGTACATTCTAAATAAGGCTCTTGAAATGGGCGTCTGTTTCCATAGGGCTACCGCTTTTAGGGAACACGAAGTTTCGTTCTTTTCTATGGCTTTTGAGGAAAGGAAAAAATTCTTTTTTCAAGGAAAATTTTCTGTTGATTTTAAGAGAGAGGTTAAAAATTCCCAGTAAAGGGAAAACTGTCCAAATAGGGGCTATGTTGGGGAAAATGAAGGGGGTTCATTTTCTGGGACTTTATGAGAGAGAAAAGAAGCGCATAGCTGGGTTCCATTTCTTGGGCCCAGGGGACATTAAGACTTGAGTCTGGGGGACATCTGTTACTTTAGGAAGGAACAGGGATCCACTGAGCTGATATCAGATACTGGAGTGCAAATGGGCTTTTATAGGACCCAGAAGATTCAGGACCGTAAATGCTCGAACCCAAATTCTAATAGATAAAAAGAAAAATAAAAAAATAAATAAATAATAAATAAATAAATAAATAATCTATCAATAAATCAATCGATCAATCTGGATTCGAACCCGCATTTCCAGAAAGCACACAGATGCACAATTCCACCTTAGATCTTCTAGCCACCAGGAACCTAGTAGACGCATAGTTTTATGTCACTGTATCTGTGCTGACACACTGAGGTATTCGAATGCATATATGTCAAAATTATTAGAGACAGTGACCGTTTCACGAAGAAAGATTGTGGCTTCACTCAACTGCAGTTAGCAATAATTGATTTCTAAAATGAATGGATTTGTCACTATTAGGATCAGAACAACTGAAAGTCTTCTGACTGCACTGTCTTGTGTCATGTGACGCTGTATTTTATTAGACATATTTACGTCACTGCGCCCAGCTGTCTCCTACCTACCAAACTGCACCCTGTAACATGCCGGAAGACAGCCACTTTCACAGTCAGCCTATTGTCCTATCTCACCATCAGACTACACTAAATATGTCTGTGTGAGGACGTGAAATGAGGGCTAGCAATTGGAAAATTTAATTTGGAAAACGCAAAGCACAAACGAATTTAGAATAGTAATTGTAGGTAGTAAAAATGACAAAATGTAATTTTTAGTCTTATGGTGCGTGTGTGTGTGTGTGTGTGTGTGTGTGTGTGTGTGTGTGTGTGTGGGTGTGTGTGTGGGTAGAGTTGTTTGAATTCGATCACAGTAAGTTTCGTTGGGTACAGGGTGGACATAATGTTTGTCGTTAGTAAAATGTAAATTAAAGTATGTTGTAAATTTGATTAGTAACTGAGTTTACAAGATATACAGTGTCCGTTTAACGACACATTAAGACGTTTTCGCCTAAACGTTTTTGCCATTCAAAGGCAGTACATATTACATATAAACATTTGAGTCTAAAGCCTTAGTTTTCCCATATGCAAAGCGCATCTTCTCAGTCCCGCATTATATTGTATTTATGGCATGTCCGTGTTTACATTGTTCTTTTCGTATTATTTTAAAAAGGAAAGATTGCTGGAAAAAAATTATTAATACAAATTATGTTTGGATTTTCTTAAATTTTGACTCCAACATGTGTCATTAGAAGCAGAATTCAACCCGATATTAACATTCATGTGCACAGATCTTGGAGTAAGGCACCTGCCATATTATCAGATTTTAATGAGACTTGAATTTCCGAGACTAAATTTTCAAAATAAAGAAAATTTCAAATTTATTTAAAATTCGTTCAGTGGGAGTCAAAATGTTTAGTGCTGGAGGACAGAGAGATAAAAATAGATTTTCAAAAATAGGCTCCAATTCTTTCTAAGATACAGACTTTCTTACAGAGAGAGAAGCAGATATCGCCTTGCTATCTGTAAAGTCTAAACAGCCATACACAGGTTCCATTGGTTGACAGAAAGGCTTTGTTTTCGGAAAGACCCTGAAGTCAAATTTGACGCTGAAGTTCAGCCATTCAGAATTCCAATTGTTTAGTTACATTTATTGTTACGACACTAAAACTTCCTTTCTGACATCTCCAATTTATTACAAGCTAAGGAACACACAGTGATCTGATGTATAGATTGTGCATAAAATAAATCCAGATATCCATTTGATTTGTGAACTGCATGTAACAGTGAAATTGTACAAAGCAGTACGCAGCTTGTCTGATTCTGAAAAACATATCTTCCGAATCAGAGAAATTCGTATTCGTGCAGTTTGCTTACTGCCTGTACCAGTGCACAAGAATATGTCGGTACGAAAGTTAGGCTATCAACGGAAATATGAAGTAGGAAATGTAAGGGACAATGATCATAATTTAATATAAATTATTTTCTGTGCACTTGTTTGAAACTTTTAGTCCCTCCTGAATTTTACACATAATATATTAGAACAAGATGAATAGAAGAATAATCGTACTGACTTTAAAAAGAATTTCAGTTTTCTGCCTGTCTTCATAAAATAAAATATCTGGGAGAACAGCCGATGTATCATAACCGTGCGTCACTGTGTTTACCGTGCTAAGGGAAAAATGGGGCAAAGACAAACTACAAATAATTTCTTTCGTAAATTACAGGAATTAAAACAACATGCTACTAATTTTATTTTTGTGTTTAATCGCCCATTTCATATTGTTTTTTAGCGAGTGCGTCATAGTAAATCAGCACGTGAAGAATTTTTGTTGGTCTAAGTTTAAAATTTACTCAATAGATTATATCAGAATTTACGTTCGAGTTATTGAATGGTTTATGGATAATTATTTACTGTTGACTTAAAAGGTTTCTCTAGGTTTATAATTGAAAGTAAACGTCAGTATTTTCATGCAAATCTGAGAAAATACACTTCAAAACCTACTCACGATTTTGGAGATTTAGCAAATTTAGAATTTTGAGGGTTTTTCCGCAATATGTGTCTTTCTGACTACAAACAACTCGGATTTCACTCGTCAAAATTTCATGAAATTTATTATTTGAATATTTCCCGGGAATCTGTGTAGGAAAATCACGTTTGGTTTAAACTCGACAAGCTTGTCGGACATTTTATAAAAGCATACTTGCGTTATCGTAATATCTATTTAGTTTAGTAGTAATAACCAAAAAGATGCAACTTGGTAACGGAATTTATTATTCCTCAGTTCATTAAAAGCTCAACATGTTTCGAGCGGTATGTCCCTCATCATCAAGAGCCCCAACTGTATTTGCAACCTCTGGTTTACATACGCATACGGTGACCGCCCGTAGTCAAGCCTGAGTGGGAACTGTTCCCACTCAGACTTGACTACGGACGGTCACCGCATGCGTATGTAAACCAGAGACTGTAAATACAGTTGGGGCTCCTGATGATGAGCGACATACTGCTCGAAATATGTTGAGCTTTTAATGAACTGAGGAATAATAAATTCCGTTACCAAGTTGCATCTTGCTGGTTATTACTACTAAATTATTACGATGCACGGATCCATGAATATTAAATCTATTCAGTTCTTCTTGAAATAAGAAATGATTCAACAAACTTTGTTAAAAAATCAAGAAGCACATTCTATTCTCTGTTTAATTGTTTCGTAAACACTGCCTATTTAAAATAATGTAAAAGAAACGGCAGAGGGAAACAAGCCACAGATGAAAACATAATACGGGCATAAGCCTTGTACGCAGCTCAATAATGTCCACAAAAATATATTCAGTCAAAGTATTTAACACAAATTGCTTTTTAAAAACCACAACGCTAAGGTGAACGTACCTAAACGATACGTTTATAAGATCAGTGCCTACTCTTTTTATAGCCTTCATGGAGATTTGAGCCAGGACTCCATTACCAGTTGTCCATGATAAAAGCTGATGCAATTCGCTCTGCACAATGCTTTTGTAACAGATATGGCCTTTGCTTGAACAAATAGCAATGTTTATTTAACTACCGACAGAACAATTAAATCAACAATGAAAGCAGAACACCAAAAGAATTTCAAAAATTGCTCTCAACAGATGGGTCTGTTCTTATAATTTCAGTTGTTTTGGTTCATAACCCTGACACCGCTCGAACCCAGTACCTCACTCAAAACGCACTATGCAGTTCCACCTTCACTCTTTCATCGAACACTCGCCCGATGCTTTGCCGCTCTGTGGCTTGTGAGAACAAGAATCCTCTTCATTCGTTGGAAAAGCCTGTATGGCCGAGAGATGGCTTCCTCGCCATCCGCTCGCTGTCTCGCCGTGGGATTGCTCCCTCGCCACCCTCTGTTCGCTCGCTGTGTCTCCGTGAGAAGACTCCCTTGCTATCCGCTCGCTGTCTCACCGTGGGACGAGTCCATCACTATCCGCTCGCTGTCTCACTGCGTCTCAGTAAGGAGACCCCCAGTGAGTATCATGCCCCTGTGTAAATTGTTCCTCCTTGCCGTGAGACGCTGGCTTATAAAGCGTTGTTTCGCTTCTCGAATCTTCGACACCCCTCCAGACAAGGCAATTCGTTACTTTCTCTCGAAAAAACGAGAATATTGTGGTGTTTAGGCCATTTAACTCGAAGGCACTAGCATAGCGGAGTCTTTAAAGTCAGAGGCTTCACAGTTTGCATATTTCTAATCGCTGCTGCTTCCCGTTGTAATATTGTCGAGAGATCCGATTTCATACCTCTTAATGTATTAAACATAAATAAATAAAAATTACTAAAATTACAGTCCCCTACAATGCAGAAGTTCCACTCACAAGAATTGTGTCACAAATTTCGTGTGCTTAGGGTTTTCAGCTCCTCGACCTTGGTACTGGCGCTTGCACACCCCCAAAGATTAGGACAAGAAACTTGACTGCCCTGTATCCACATATGCACATCCTGAGTGAAACAGGAGCTTAGTCACCATCGACGCATATATTATCAGGTGAGTTCACAACAGCCACTTTTCGCTCACTGCAATTTTAAATCAGTAAATAGATATAATGTGAGAGACGGAATTGCTGTTCGTGTAACTGGGTGGGCAATGTTTGATGTGGCGTTATATCGTGTTTTGATATAATGTGATATATGACATGAAATGATATATTTGTTAAATGTAATTGGGTTGACACCCGGTGGCAGTAGTACAGTACACATTTAGACACAAACAATACACACAACAGCACAATGAACATAATACACAGAACAGAACGTACTTAATATTGAAAAAACATAAACTTAACAATACGAATATATAAGCATAACAATAAAAATACATAAACATAAAAAGAAAAACACATAATTTACAAAATTATACCGAGGCATAGAAAACAAAGAGCCATATATACGTACATACAACATCTATTGAATTATTTAATTGTGAAGTTTTCCCAATTTTTATCTGCTAATACTTTTACCCCTGCTGTCGTTTAATAGGCAGAAGTCACAAACTGTGCGGACAGAAATTTACCGAATGTGACATCAATTGAAGGAAAATAAAAGGTTTGAAATTTTGCTGTATCATAATTCCTTTTTCTTACATAAACCTCTAAAATCAAAGCCAAACTCCCGTATTATTTCATTACACGGATGATATTAATAATTCTCCAAAGACGGCACCAACATGGAGATCCAACAAACGGACATCAAATAGAAAATCTAAAACTGAATGTAGAAAAACATGCCTACAAATATTTCTGTCGGCAATTTATACGGTTTGTACAGTAGAAGAATCTTGAATTAAATGTGCGAGTTTTAAAAATTAACAGGTCACAGAGTAAGTTTTGAAACATAGAAGAATAAGTAGTAAATTGAAAACAATTCAGAGTGTATAATTTAGATCTAGAAGCCTCCTTGTTGCCTATAGGAAGCGATAGATAAAATACATGTTTGACAGTGTACTGCTGTAAACAGTGTTCATGTTTCAAGTAAGCCAATTATAAAACGTTAATGCTCTTAAGCGTTTCATGAAATTCACTAGGGTTTTCATACTGTGCCACAAAACCCTATGTTTGTCATAACATCAAATATTCGTATGTATTTTAATAGGGATGTCCCCGTCTGCCAACCTAAAATTAAAAGCTGAAAAAATGCCACTAAAACGGTAGACTTTCATCTATCTCGCCGCACATTACGCTTGAGCAATGGCTGAAAGTTTGTCCAAAAGGCCCCAAGACGCATTCCAAAAATTGTGGAAACCTTAAAACTTTAAAACGTTATTACTTTTATACCAACAGCTGACACTCAACATGTACACGTGCCTGTCGCACGTATTGAGAAACATTCAAAGAACTGAGCTTTCAACATTTTTATACACAACAAGTTGTGTCAAATTCTCAATTTCTTGTGCTCTACAGCAAACAACGTCACATTACGATTCATGGCAATGCAACATACTGAAACCGTACAGGATACTGGGACAAATTTTACAAAGAACCGTTAAGTTCAGAGTAGAGTTTTGACAAACCGTTCTATGATTTCACCAAATCAATCTAAGGATCAACGATCGTAGCACTTTTTATGTTAACGCTATAATTGTTTGGGATAACTGAATATATTGAGAAATTCACTGGTCTATTAAAGCTGAACTGAATAAAGGTTATCAAAAACCATTCAATAATTCTTATACTTCTCGCTCTTTGATACCTTGAACTATACCCAGATATAGATGAGAATACGGCTTGGACTAACTCTGAACTGAAATTCGCCTTTGTGAGAGGGTGGAGACTTTGCTTATCTCCACAGCGTTTATTACTCTATATTATTGTGTTGAACATATTCAGATATGGGATATGGATATTGTGCGTAGAAGCCAGGGAGGGGTTGAAGGAAGATTAATAAGTGTATGCAAGTAACCAAATTCGTTAGGCTGAATTGTGGGGCAAGAAAAATGAAGAGAAAATTAAAGTAAGTAGGTATAAAAATTACGATTATTTTGTGAATGTGATTGATGTTGCACAGGATATTAAGCAATCTGTGCTTTTTATCATTAATTCTTCCTTTTAATTTCAGTATATATATATATATATATATATATATATATATATATATATATATATAAAGACAGCGCTTTGGACATCTTGTGTGAGTAATGCTTTACTGAGTGTTAAATGTATAATATTTTTCCCTTTCACATATTTAAACCATCGAAACATTTAATAAATAAGTTGTTGCACAAATTTCTGCGCTGAAAGTTTCAGATGCATATTTCGATAGATATTCAATGTATTTTATCAGTTTCCCAATTAATAAACTGGACACAGAAATATTTTTATTTTAATTAAATGTTGAGGAAAAACTAACGTATCGTTTTGTAATACTGTTTACAATTATGTACTGCTAAATATGGTAAAGTGTTGGTACACAATACACAATCTCTCTCCGCCACACAAAACTTCAGTGGAAGACAGACGATACGTTTACATCAAAACTCTGTTAACAATGTCTGTTACACTTAGATATATAGAGATCTGCCGACATGTCAGACAGCACATAAGAGCACAATCGATTTTTTCGAGTCCAATTATGTCTTTAAGAAACTACAACTCAGGACCTTGACGTCATTCCAGTAAACTCACCCAGTGCGACAGACACGAAGTGTGGATCTGCTGTGAATCTCTACAGTCACAGTCTTTATTCACACTGACCTTGTGCAGCCCGTGGAGCATATGACATCTAACGGACCATCGCTTATTTGCCTCATAATATTTATAAAGTTACAACGCAATTAAATACTAACACACCTTACAGGTTTTCCTGTAAAGATGTGTTTGCTTTCGACTTGCTCAGCTTATTTCGTAATGTGCCCTATAAAAGGATCCGCATGACTGTAACAACCGCACTCTCGAGGAGCTGGAAGTAAACGGCGACTGCAGTTCGAGTGTCTGTAAATGAAGTTTTTGTTACTCTCTTTCTGTGGTGCTGCAGGCAAACTCATGACTTGGGCGACTGTTTGTTGAGGTTCCCAGATCACACACAGTTAGGCACAGACATACTGGGTAGATCATATAGCATACTGTCACTGCATCTGTACTGACACACTAACATAATCGAGTGTGGGTAGGTCGAAACAACTCAACACTAAAATTGACATAAAGAAAGATTTTGGCTTCACTCTACTGAAATAATCACCTAATTATTTCTGAGGTAAAATATTTCAAATATACTTTCTATCACAGTGACTGAAATTCAGTAGAATCAACTGCCTTATGTTAAGTGAAACAGGGAAAAAATGAAAGTGCACAGACTTGCTGAAAATATATACAGAAGAATGGTATTTTGTAGAACAGATGAAGGGATGAGTGCTGTGAGTGGGAGTGAAGTGTTGGTTATGTTCGTTAAATTAGGTAGTGAAGGTGAACAAGGATATGCGTTTTGCACCGATCTGCAAAGTTGCCTATAACTCTCTTATTTATAATATAAGTGAGTGAAATTTTATCATAAATTTACATCGGCTTAAATGTAAAGAACATGTTATGGTTGTCACATTTAATAATTGATGAATTTTCTCGACAGATGTTAGGAAACTACTTCAAACAAGTTTCATGAAAATGCATTCACTAGCAGAAGAGTTGTTTCATGCTGACACGCAGACGGACGAACGAACAGACGAACATAACGATGTTAATAATTTGTTTTCTCAAGCCATTTTTAGATTTCAGTAAAACATGAATTTTCTAGAGAAATTAAAAAAAACTCTTCACACAATTCTCTATGAATTGTTTAGTGCTGAGGGACAGACAGAGGGAAGGACGGACATTATTAATTGAAGTTCACAATTTTCGTACGTCATTAAAGAACGTACTGCACATCTCCAGGAAATCTGCGAAAATTTGTGGCATTTTTAAAGACATTGGAGCAAATATGACATTACTGTCTGTCAGGTCAAAACAGCTACACACGTGGTCCATTCACTGACACAGATAATTTGAGTTCGGAGAGTAAAAATTCAGATTCGAATATCACACTGAAATTCAATCATTCTGAATCTCATTGCGGCATTGTTTCGTTACATTTATTATTGCGTCACTACCTGTTCTGTCCTGATTTTTCTTTTTGAGTAATGTTTTACTGCATGTTAAATGTGTCTTATTTTTCTCTCCTCACTTACGTAACCCAACAAACAAGTTTATAGATTAGTGCTAGTTCAACTGTTAGCGTTGAGTGTTTCAGATGCATATCTCGACAGAATAACAACAACCTCTATCTGTTTCCTCAATCCATCAAGTCCACGCAGCCATCTTTTCTCAGACATTTACATATTAGCCAAGTAACCAACTTTATCTTGTTGTTATATTGTTCACAATATGTTAATGATGAAATTGGCAAAATTTCGGTAAACAATATGCAATCTCTCTCCGCTTCACAAACAATAATTCCACTATTTAAATTCTAACGAACTCCTCTACACAACAGCAATCACTTACGCCAGCATTCTTGTTTGGGCGATCCTACGTAATAGCAGTTGACTACGATCGTTATGTTATTCTCAAATTCTGTTGTTTCTAGTCCAACCAATGTAAGTCCGTGCTATGTAAACATTTTACATATACGACAAAGTGACCTATATCAGGCACTTCGCACATTTTCGAAGAGCGAGTAGTAGGTTTGTGATGACTGTCCGTCCATCCGTCCATCCACATCGAATACCTCGGCTCCTATTGAATGAATTATCACAAAAAAGTTATGTTTGATGTCTTCACAAAAATTGTTGAGAAACTTCATGCTTTGCTAAATTCTGACAAGTATAATGTGTACTTTACATAAAGACAGACACACTTATATAATATGGTACAGCCAGACACGGAACAGATCATTATATAATACGGCACTTGCGTTTTGCATGATGGTTATATAAGGCCATAGACACACAGGAAAAGTACAAGTTATTACTTTTCCATGTCAACAATAAATACACAACAGTACCAATATATCATGACCGTATGTACAGTGTCTGTATTGTTTTGTGCTAATACTTTGCAAATGGTGCTGTTGATCTACATTAACCATTAAATTTCCAAACGCATTGTACAAACGCCCATATTTGGAACACAATGTGCTACCATCAAACCGATTAAACACCAGGAATAATAAACAACACACAAGCCAGTAAAATTAATATCAAAATTTCTGGTATGCATTTTAATCCTCTGCTTTCCCATATGGTTTATGTCACCCAGTTCTTACCGCTACCGAACGCTAAGTATAGCCACAGTGTATTTTTGTACTGAGGGAGTATAAGGAAGGAAGGAGAGGAATGGAGGGAAATATACTGGAAGAGGGGAAAATTGTGGGAGATGCGGAGACGGTAGAAATATGAGAACTTGTAATTAGACACTCTTTAGTCAATCCACATCATAAATCTTACAACCACCAGTAATCTTACAGTGTATGTTTATGTAGGCTATCAAAGCAAACTCCTTGAACCAAGACAGTGAAGGACGAGCTGAAAGATTTACAAGAGAACAACATAGATGTCAGCCAGTTGATTGTTTGGCCGAAAGATCACTGCCAGCAGGCAGAATATTCAACAGAAGTAGGAAGTTCCGAATAAAGACATTGGCGTAGGAAATGGAAGCAACCTTCTGCGATTTTAAACATTCTGAATATCTGAATATATTCCTTGTATGCAATATGTTTTTTCCAGAATTATAAATTATATGTAATTGACTTATATATCACATATTCTTTTTCAATTAACTCACCTTACACGTAACAGTGGAGACTAAAATTTATAACGGAATTTATGCTGCAGCCAGTTAGCTCAAGTTATATAGTGACTAGCCTACGGTCTGGACAAACATGGTGCGGTACCCAGTATTGTGCAAGATGTCTTTCTCTTGTCCAATCCGTCCTTCGTGGCTATCACGTAATGCCTTTCATTCAGTAGGTACCGGTTGTCATTTCTGCGGGAACTATGTGTCTAAGGTTTAAGTTAACGTCACATCTCTATCTAGTTCCGTCGTAGCAAATGCGTGGAGGTATACCTCTATTGCACAATAATCAACCACGTTATTCACTTTATCGTAGCAATGAGACAAACGGACGTGCACCAGTTCCAGGCTGTAATTCTCGAAGATCATCTCATCATTTCCTACACTGATTAGCCCTGTAAAGCCACGTAGAATATATATGTACCCAAAGTTTTATAAAACTAAAATCTATAAAAACTTCATCACAGCTTATTTGTGTGTTTCATATGATTCTCAGAACAAAGAGAAAATATTTCCGTAAACAGCAATAGTAGGTTCGTTATTATAACCAAGATGGTGATTGTTTACTGCGCGGTACGTTCTGACTCTCTATAGACGTCATTGTATGCTCACCTATAAATAGGCCATTCCATGGCTCAAGCGGTTAGTCGCCGACTTCTGACCAAGGAGGACTGGGAGATACGTTTTTAGTGCGGGATGATGGACAGACAGACAGACAGAAAGAAAGAAAAAAGAAAGACAGACAGACAGCCAGACAGACAGAAAGCCCTTCAAACTTGACTCCAAATCTACAGAAGGCCTGCAAATATTCAGGCTTCCTTACAGACAGTGGAGCTGTCCATTCGCAGGGCAATTCTTAGAACACAGAATTAGAAAGTTTAATGTGGGAACAATTACAAATACTAACTTCAAATACATGAACGTTTAGGAGAATTCCTGTTGCCTATAGCAATTTATAATTATAAACACATGTCTGACACTGTCCCGCTGTGAATAGTTTTCATGTTTCCAGTAAGAAAAACAAAATTTAATGATAGTTGAAGCGTACAATTAATTCAATAAAGTTTTCATACTGTACCACAAAACGCTACTGTCGCCATCATCACCTAAAATATTAGTGTTTTATTTGTCTTTTTACTGATGTCTCCTTCATCCAAGATTTAAAACTAAAATCCACTACGAACGTCGACATTTATCTCTCTCTCTCTCCTCCCACCAATGCTTTAGCAAATGACTGCAATTATTCTGGTAAAGACGGAAGGAATCTTCTATAAATTCGTCTAAACAATACAACCATACAAACTACAAAGAAACAGCAAACACTCTACATGTTGTATGCTTGGCCTACGTATAGAGAGGGAAAAAACAAACATTTTATGTTCATTTTAACTCTTGTTAAATCTCACTTTTTCAGGACAGTCTAATAAAACTGGTGAAATCTACAATAACTAGGCTGTATATATATATATATATATATATATATATATATATATATATATATATATATATATATATATTTATGTATAACTGGTTGTGTCTAATTGTCAGCTTCTTGTGTTATACAGAGAACAACGTTACATGTCAACTGGAACAGCACAGGATATTTCGAAGCTCACCCCTCAGTGCTTAAGTACAATGTAAAATGCTTGCCTCATGGTAACACGCGCAAAATGTAACGATTAACGATCACACATCAATTTACATGAACACCAGATTTAATGATGTTTATGATGCATTTTGTGAATCTCACTGTCCATGAAAACCGGAAAATGTTACGTTTTCAATAGTCATTCAATATTGCACATATTTCCTGTTTTATAATAATTTTAACTAACTCCATATTTTGACGTGGATTCTGAATGGTTGACTTCAGAAGGGAGCTGAATTTGTGACGTGGGTGGAAATTTGTATAGGTTTAAAGCTCACATTATAATGTGGTGTTGAACAAACTAATAAATGGAATGAAGACAGTGTGGAACAAGCTGCAGAGGGCTTGAAAGAAATTCAGAAAGCGTTCGTGCTTAACGTAAGGCTTTAGGCTGATTTGTGGGACAATAGAACTGCAGAGAGAGAATAGAGGAAAGGAGACATAAGAAATAGGAGTATTTTATAAATGCGATTGATGTGCAACGGAATATTAAAGACTTTGCCCCTAATTTTTATTTACTCATTCTAATTTCAACTCATTCTGAAAATACAAAAACTATTACTTTTATGTTAATAATCTTTTATTTATCATTAAAAGAGTTTTAGTTTCTTTCTACACTGACGTATTCCAACAAATAATTAGAAGATAATTGGTTGCGAAAACTCCTTTTCTGGATGTTTCTCGTTTAAATTTAGAAACGACACTTACTAAACTATAACAGATTTCCCAGTTTATCAGCAGCACAAAACAAGATTTCTTTAAATTTAATAATTAGCCAAACAACAAAACATTTTCATATTATGATATTGTTCACAGTAAGTATTGATGAATTTGTTAATGCGTAGATAAATAATATACAATCCCACCCTGCCACACATAAATTAATTCGAATATCACATTATAACAACTTCCTCTACACAATAACTATTACGTATGTCACATTTGCACCAATGTGGAGTGGGCAAAACTGCGTCATAACAGTTGACTACGACCTTTACGCAATTATGAAGGTCTGCCCTTTCGAAATCAACAACCGTAAGTACGTTCCTTGTGAACGCTTTAAACGTATAACTAAGTAAACTATATTAGGCGTTTCGCACATTTCCGTAAGTGACTATTAGTTTGGTCATGGTTGTCCGTCCATCCGTCGGTCCGCATGGAACAACTCGGCTCTCACCGGACGAATTTTAAAAATATTTTAAATTTGGGAACTCTTCCAAACCGTGGAGAAAATTCGTGTTTGGCTAAAATCTAAGAGAAGTGGCGGGTAAATTGCATAAAGACAAACATATATTTATATCAGTATTTAGCTCATATCTTCTTAGAAAAAAAAAGAACCTAGATGAAAGAATTTGTAGATGAAATTTTAAAAAAACCCGTTTTATTCACATCGTCCTGTCTGAAAATGGTTTAATTTGTGAGATAATGTGGAAAAATGTGGTAGAGACAGACACGGAACGCAACATAATATAACACATCGAATGCGCTTTGCATGCTGGTTATGTAAGTCTATAGGCACCCACTCAGAATATGTACAACGTATTACTCTTCCACGTCAACAAGAGTTACACAACCGGACCACAATGTTACAGTTATACGTGCAGTGTCTGACATGTTTGTTTTTGTCTTTGCAAATTGTATTGTTGAACTACACGTACACTAACCATTCAGTTTCCACACGCAATGTAAAAACACGCGTATTTAATAAAAATATGTATATTTTTAACAAAGAAATTTAATGTCGGAAATTACCTACAAGAACAAAGACAATCAAGTTAAAATAAATTTTCTTCTTTCCCTTAAATCTTGTGCGTTCCGATAAGGCCTATGTCAACCAGTTCCTTGCTCTGACGAAAGCTATGTATAGCCCCATTGTATATCTGTACTGAATGTCTATAATGGTGGAAAGGAATTTGGTGACGTATCCTGTGGTTGGGTAAATCTGGGGGGGAGACGCGAATAAGATATAAACATGAGAACGTTTTCTTAGCGTATATTTGTACTGAACGTCTATATACATGGAAAGGGAATATAGGGAAATGTAGTAAAAGGGAAAATCTGAGGTGAAATGAGGAGACTGTATAACAATGAGAAATTTGTCTTATTTAAAGGTCAGTCAATTTCAAATAAGTGAAGCTGACATCCAGAGGACCGTACATTGTGATAGATTCTTATAATAAAAGCCAACGAGATGCAGTATTTCTCAAATTTATTTTGGTAAAGTATTCTACGTGTTTCAGACAGATCTACTGTCCATCAGTTAGTTAGTAGTTAAATAGCAAAAGTATTGTGAATAATATTTTATGGTATATAGATGTTTAAAATATTAAAAATATGCTAGGAAAGGCAATATGTTCTGCCGACATAGTAAAATTATTTTTTTACATACCTAGTTATGTTGACTGTGTGCTAGCGAGTTCAGGATCGAACTGGTTTAGTTGTGTTGATGGTGAGGTTTTGATCGACTGGTCTCGTGGGAAGTTACGCATTTTATTAAGGTCATTGTGTTATTGATGGGGCACCATTGAAAACACAATGACACTATTACAACACGCAAACTAAACTTCACTTTGATTACCATAGCAACAACTATATATTCAAAAATACCACTAACACAAGCATCTTTTTCAGAACATTTCATAGGTGAACTTAATCACATACATCAGCTGATACATTAAACATTCACGACACATGCCGATAAATACCCCACCAGCAACACAACTAATCCAGTTCGATCCTGCCCTCGCTAGCAAACAGTCAACGTAACTAGGTTAGTAAAGAAGGAAGTTTACTATATCCGCAGAACATAGTGCATTTTCTGGAATGTATTTACTATCTTAACATTTTTGTATAATGTAGATTTTTACCTACAACATGTTTCAAAATTTATCTACAATAAACATGTATATACACTAGTAAACTTATCCAGCTTTAAATTTCAGCATGACAAATATTTATTGTTATGTATACGGTGTTGACACTCTCAGTGATCAGTAGATCTGTCCGAAACATATAGCAGTCTTTACCGAAATAAATTTTTGTAATAGTGCATCTCTTTGGCTTTTATAATAAGAATATATAAATAAAGTTTAAATGTTACAAACGCAGATATTCTCCTTGCAGTGTCTGTTTATGCGGCATATCTCAGCAATCGCCCTGACGAAACGACAGTGAACGACGTGTTGAAAGATTTGCAAGACAACAACATAGACGTCAGCCAGTTGTTGGACTGGACTGCAGATCATAGTCAGCAGGCAGAATCGACAAGAAAAGGAGGAGATTCCGCACACAGGCACTGACGTAAGAAATGGAATGCCACCTTCTGTAATTTTAAACATTCTGTACAACTGAATATCGAACTTGTATGCAATATGATGTATCAGAACTGCACATTGTACTTGTGTAACGATCTAAAAATGACAAATTCTCTTTCCTTTCCTCACTGTTGGCCTTACAGAGGGGACTAAATGAAACAACAAAATTTAATTAGAATCGACCTAAATCAGAATTTATGGCGATTAATCTACTGTCTGTAAGATCATGCTTCAGTACCCTTAATGGGCAATAGAACTTTTTCTTGTCCTGTGCGTCCAATTGTGCCGTCAGGTCATGCTTCATATTCGGTACGTCCCGATGGTTGTTTATGTGGGCAAAGTACGGCGGAGCTTTGAATTTACCGTCACATCTCCATCTGATGCCGTCTTAAAGAATGCGTGGCGGTATACGGCTACTGCATTATATGCTTTCAAGGTACTTTGTTTAATGGAGCACAGAGACCTTCTGGTCTTCACCAGTTTTACGGAGAAATGTTGTAAGATTATCCAACAGTTGCTTACGGTGATTAGTGCTATAAGTCACAGTGGTTATTGTGCACCTCCATGATAGCTATTTAAAAATACTACGCTCTACACACACAGCGTATTTATGTGTTTTGTTCAAACCTCAGAACAAACAGGAAGAATATCCATACACAGCAGTAAGTTCTTAGTTTTACAACACATACCGCGTGATTTTAGAGCTCCAAATCAGAATCTTTACATATGAATATACGTCAGGGTAGAATAATTTCTAAAGAGGCAGTGTCATGGCTGAGGCATTTGTTTCTTGATGTCAGACGGAGGATTAGGTCGTATATTATGATAAATATACATAGACGCTTATGCAAGGTACCTGTCATTCGTTTCGGAATATAATTTATGATAATCGGAATTAAAGAATAATTTTTTTTAATATTTGTTAGGTGGGAGCGCAGTTGTTCAGTGAGGAATGACAGACACAGTATAGGACGTACAGATATTACGAGGGTAATAATAGCTTTCCGCAATTATGGGAACGCGCGTAACAATATTCAAATTATTTTAAAATCCAAACAATTATTTGGCTCACCGTCGATTTTTAAAGTTCAGCACGTACCCGGATATAAAGAGTTACTAAATATACTGGTAAAACGTATGATGTGAATTTAGTACGTTAAGGTTACAGTAAATTCTAAGTCTTGTAGAAATTAATGTTCCTTTTATTAGTAACAAGACAGAAAATGCAAATATGACGGAAGAGTAAGGGACATTCTGATATTTGGTAGGTTATAGAATTCTCAAATTATTAAATAATTTAATCCCTTATACTTACACATACAGTGTATCACACATGTATTTTAATGTTACCTTTAATGTAGACTGTTGTTTGATATTTTCCAACACTTATTACGTATCTGTATGTTCACTAGAGCATCTGATAAAATTTCAGGTCGTACATCACACCTCATCTTAAAAGTTTCGAAATATTTTACGATTGGTGACATGCAAAAAAAAAATATATCTTATGTGTATGATTAAGAAGGCTGTTGTGTTGTGGGTTAATGGAGAGGGATAATCCGCCCCTGATGCTATGCTGCCACCATCTCACGAAATTATGTTAATGTGTAAGTAATCAGGTCTAATAATATTGACTTATTCTATACATTTTGGAGAAGCGTGACAGACTCGCATCTTGGCTTTGATTCGCGATGTGGAGGAGATGGCACTTTAGCCTATATTACCAGATTGTGCAAAATAAAATGTTAACGCATGAAAGTTGTTTACATTCCTGCCGCTGGAGGCATGGACTTTCGTCCGTTGTCAGTGTTGAGTGTTGTCACGTATAGATTTCTGGGACGGGCCGATCACTCTCCAGACGTGTTTTTTTGTTTGTGTTTGTTCACGCGCGTGAGATATTGAATTTGTGTTACTTTTGAGTGTAATCAGATGCATGAACGATCCTGTAAACCTATAATGACTATGTACACGATTTCAAATTACAAAGAAAGAAAAACTTACAATCAAATAAAAACTTTATGAAGGAAAATCCACATATATTAATGTAGGGGCGGTCGTAATCGAAGGAGACTGAGGTGGGATATTTGTTTCCTTAACATTCTGAATAATAATAGCTTTCGGAACTAATACTGTGTGTCACTAACGAAGTACACGTCTTCCTGAACTAATTTCAGTCAGCACAGCGGTAACCACCACAACGGTCTTCTACATGATATATTACATGCGAAATTCCTTCTCAGTTTCTTCACTGCTAAAAGTAAAAGAAACACACTGGAGCAGGCTAGAATTGCCACATTGGGAATAGAGGTATTGGTATACACTTTCTTAAACCTCGGCGCTCAATATTGGTGAATGTCCAAGACCAATCACCAGCCGCTACCCCCAGAAAGACACAGGATTCCCATTATACCGAGGGCTTGGTGGGCCCTATACTTAGTTTCTTGTTGCTGATAGACTGCTTTATACTGAATGATATGAAATCCCTAGTGCGTTATAAATGAATTCATTAGGATTTTATACCCGGATGTGTTGTTATTCCGTCTGCTTCTCTTTCATCAAGTTTTAAAAACCCTAAGTGGTTTTCCGGTGATCTTCAGCTTTGCTGACTCAGTTGTTTGTTTTACTGACGTAGTAAGATAATTCTATGTCACTAGTTCAGTACTGGGAAGACAAATTTTATTAATCGGTTCTCTAACATAAAATAACATTTTACTAAACAGGTTTACAGTATCTTTTCAAACTTTCAAAACTTGCATTACGTTCAGATTCTACGCTTAATAAAGACAATAGTTTGAAAAAAATTCTTTAATACATGAAAATTAACGAAGTCAACCATACGTGATTTTGCGATAATATTTTGCGGTGTGACAGTGACAGTTACAAGAAGAAAGATTTTGGTTTTACGCAGAAGAAATTAGCAAATATTGATTTCTAAGATAGAAGGATTTGTCACTATTTGAATCAGAGTAACGGAAATTAATCTTAAGGTATTTGACTCTGTGTAATTTGGTAGATATGTCTACTTCCTAAAAAAAACTACACGGTGTCATCTCCTAGAGAAAAGTAACTTTCACATTAAACCTATTGTCCTATCTCACCATCACACCCCACTGAAAATGCCTGTGTGAGGATATGAACTGAGAGCTAGTACTCCTAATACTCGTATTTAGTTTTGGAAAATCTAAAGCATATACGTAGTTTGAGTTATATTTATATTTGGGACAATATGGCAAAATATAATTTTTAGAGGTATGGTGTGGTTGGGTGGAGTTGTTTGAAGTTGATCACAGGAGGTTTCGGTAGTTATAGGGTGGACCAAATAGTTAGTTGTTTAGTTAAATGTAAATGAAATTACATTTATTTATAAGTGAATGAATTTACAAGACACACAATGTACGTACAATGACACATTCAGGCGTTTCCGCCTAACCATTTTTGACACCCAAATGCAGTGCTTATTTCATATCTCCAGTGTACGCCTGAAGCATTTGTTACCCGACATGCCAAGCGCAACACCGCTGCGCCGTATTACATTTTATTTGTAGTCTGTCCGTCTTTACCATTTTTCGCATATTATCCTAAAAATGAAAAAATTGCTGGGAAAAATTTATTAACAAAATATTTGTTTCGATTTTCTTAAAACATTTATCTTCAAAATTTGTCATTAGCAGCAAAACTCAACATGATATAAACAGTTATGTGCACAGATCCTGGAGTAAGGCACCTGCCATCTTGTCAGATTTTAATGAGACTTGAACTTTCGAGCCACATTTTCCAAAAGTGAGAAAATTTAAAATTTCATAAAGATTCGTCCATTGGGAGATAAAATGTTCAATTCGGGAAGACATACAGAGAGACGAAAGGCACTTATAATTGACTACAATTCTACAGAAGTCCTGGGGAGATAAAGATTTTCTTAGAGATAGAGGGGCTAATATCACCTTACTATCTGTCAGTTCGAAACAAATAAACACGCGGTCCATTGGCTGACACAAAGATATTTCTTCCAAAAATCCAAATGATTTTTTTTCTTGCAGTTTTCATAATTTCTTTGCCATTGCACAACAATATATAGGTACGAAAATGAAGACATGCAAGAAAAAAAGAAGAAGGAAATATAAGAGAATTTGGTTTGAATCTAATATCAAATAGTTTCTGTGCACTTGCTTAAAACATTCTTTCCACACAGAAGTTTGAACATGAAATTTGGCAAAAGAAGAAGTTAAAAAATGGTACTGACTTGAAAACGACGTCCAGACTGTTGTTTGACTTCAGCGAATAAAAGCCGATATGTCATAACTGTGTGTCACTGTGTTCACTGCACGAAGGGAAAGAATGGGCAAAAACAATTTACATGTAACTTGTTTTCATGAGTTACAGGAATTGAAACCAAAATGTTGCTGATTATCTTTTTGGGTCTAATCGCCAAGTTAACGTCGGTTTCCAGTGACTGCGACTTTGGAACAGGGGAAGTGAAGTATTTTGATTGGTATAAGGTATGTATTAGTGTACTGACACGATTACTGAAAGAAGCAGCTTTTAAAACTACATTTTCACGTTTATACTTCATTTTATTTTACATTAAATTTGTTGAAGAGATTATATCAAACTTACTTTAGAGTTATTGATTGATTTATGGATACTCATTTGCTAATGATTTGAAAAGATTCACTCGGTTATTAATAAAAAGTAAACGTCAGTAGTTTCATGCAAAATATGATAAAAGACCCTAGAATACCTAATCATTATTTCAGGTAAGTTCGCAAAATTACGAATTGTGCGTGTTTTCTCCGCAATGTCTGTATTTCTGATAGCAACAACTTATATTCCGCACTTGAAATTTTAATGGAATAATTTTTTGATTATTTCCCAGAAATCTGCGGAGAAAAAACCAAGTTCCTTTTAAATCTGACAAACAAATCTGGTATTTTATAAAAGGCATACTAACAGTTATCATAATATCCCGTCACTTCTTCTTGAAATAATAAATGTTTCAAGCAAATTTGATTAAAATTCAAGAAGCACTTTCTATTCTCTGTTTAATTTTTTCGAAGACACTACGTATTTGGAATACTGTAAAATATACGCAAAAAGAAACAAGCCAAAAGTAAAAATATAATACGGTGCAAGACATTGTATGCAACATAACAAAGTCCACAGAACCACAGAGAGAATGTTTAACAAAATTTTTTTATCAACAACAACAGTAAGGCGAACAAACGTCAGAGTTATTAAGTACACTGTCTATTATTTTATAGCCTTGAAGGAGATTTGAAACAAAACTCCATTGCCAGCTGCTCGCGTTAACAGCTGATCCAATTCCCTCCGCACAACTGCATGTTCGAAAGAATCGGATTCAAACTTCTAATCGCATTAAACATAAAAAAATATTGACTAATACATACACGAGCCGTTTTTAGAGACGTTCCACTCTCCAGACGTGTGTCACAAATTTCGTTTTCTTACAGTTTACAGGTACTAGACCTTGGTACTGGCTTTTGCACACCCCCAATGTCATTGACAACGATTGTGGTTGCCCTATAACCACATATGCACAGCCTGAGGGAAATATTAGCCTAATCACCGCTGACATATATTCCATCAGGTGGGTTCACAATATCCACTGTTTGTTTATTGCACTTTTAATGTGGTAAATAGAAATAAAATATAAGGCGAAATTGCTGTTAACGTAATTGGGTGGAGGATAATTGATGTGACGTTATATCTTGGTTTGATATGACATGATATGATATATTTGTTAACTGAAATTGAGTCGACACACGGTGGCGGTAGTACATTTCAAAGACAATATACAGAACAACACAATGAAACAAAATACACAGAACACGACATAACTAGTAATTAGAACACATGAACATAAAAATAAAAATACATAATTCACAAAACTGAACAGAAGTATACACGTACAACCGTATATACTATACACAACCATATATAAATGTATAGAACATAGTGAATACAATTAATTGAAAATGTTTTTCCATATTTCGTCTGTTAATATTTTTACCCCCGCTGTCTTGTGATAGGCAGAAGTCACAAACTGTGCGGATATTAATTTACCGAATGTAATATCGATCGATGGAAAATATAAAATGTGTGAAATTATACTGTATCATGAAATAATATCCCTTTCCTACATAAACCTCTAAAATCAAAGCCAAACTCCCGTATTATTTAATTACACAGATGACATTAATAGTTCTCCAAAGATGGCACCAACATGGAGACCCAATAAACGGACATCCAATGGAAAACATAAAACTAAATGCAGTAAAACCTAACTCCAGATATTCCTGTCGGCAATTTATACGGTGTGTAACGTAGAAATTTCTTGAATTAAAATGTGTGATATTTAAATTTAGCAGGTCACAGGGAAGTATTAAAGGTAGAAATAGTAAAACGAAAATACTGATCAGTATATAATATAAATTATGGAACTCTCCATGTGGTCTATATCAATTTACAGGTATAAATACATGTTTGACACCGTACTACTGGGAACAGAGTTCATGTTCCATCTAAGCGAAAAAAAACATTAATGCTTGCTAGATGTCTCATGAAATATAATACCTACACTAGATACACTACATACCATACTGGTATTTTTTTAATAGTGATTTCGCTGTCCGCCAATCAAAAATTACGAGCTGAAAACATGACACAAAACGGTCGACATTCATCTGTCTCTTCGCACATAATGCTTTAACAACTACTGAAATTATACGGAAAAAGCTCAAAGATGCTTTCTGCAATTTGTGGAAACTTTAAATCGTTGTTACATTTAGAGCAACAGCTGACACTCTACATGAACACGTGCCTGTCGCACGTATTGAAAAAACGTCAAAACAATTAGATTGTCTATTTGTTTGTACATAACAATTTGTGTCTAATTCTCAGCTTCTTGTGCCCTACAGCAAACAACGTCACTTAAGGGTGTATGGCAAAGCAAAATATTGGAACAATACTGGATACTGGGAGGAAGTTTTCGAAAAACCATGTAAGTTCAGGGTAAAATTCTGACAAACTATACCATGAATTCACCAGTACAATGTAACGATCAAGGAACATATATCTTATTATATAAACGCTGGATATGTTTGGAATAATTAGATATTTTGAGAAATTTATTGGTCCATTAAAACGAATGTGAATAAAACTTCCAAAAAAACATTCAATATTACACATATATCTCGCTCTATGATAACTTGATCTAAACCCAGATGTTGAAGACAGTATTGTCTGGACAAACTCTGAACTGAAATTCGCTTTTGTGACGAGGTTGAAGTCTTTGCTTAGGTCTACAGCGTTTATTTCTAAATAATATGTAGATGAACAAATTATGATAGGGCCTATTGACAGCGAGTGTAGCAGGCAGGGAGAGGTTGAAGGTGCATTAATAAGTGTATGCGAGTACCCTAATTCGTTAGTTTGATTTTGGGACAAGAAAATTGCAAAGAGAAGAAACGTAAGCAGGCGTAAGACATAAGAAAATTTCGTGAATATATTTGATGTGGCAAAGAATATTAAATAATCTGTGGCCTTATAAATTATTTATTTTTTGTTTATATTATATTTTTTTAAAAGAAATCTCTTTTTGATTTTCCTGTTTGAGTAATGTTTTGCTGTGTGTTAAATGTATCTTGTTTTCTGTCCTCTCTTATGTAATCCACAAAACAAGTTAACAGATAAGTGGTTGGTCAAACGTCTTCGCTGCGTTCTAAGATGCGTATTTCGACACATATACAGCACCCTCTATCTCTTTTCCCAGTTCATCAACAGCACGCAGATATTTTTTCCCAAACATTCATGTATTCGCAAAAAAAAAAAAAAAACAAATTATCGTGTTGTAATATTGTTAACAGTATTGTACTGCTAAATTAGGAAATATGTCAGTACACAATAAGCAATCTCTCACCGCCACACAAAAGGAAGATTAATATTTAAATTCTAACGAATTCCTATACACAATGGCCTTCAGTTATGTCACTTTTTCAGTTACGATGTGGATACCAGCGTACGCAATAGCAGTTGACTACGATCGTTACGCCATTCTCAAGTACTGCCTTTTCGGGTCCAGCAAACGTAAGTTGGTGCCATTTAAGTATTATATATGTATTACAAATTGACCCTGATATGTGGGTCTAGGTCACCATGGCGTGGTGCTTCTTAATTTCCGGACGGCGGAACGGCCTGGAATATGGAGGGTAGCTGCGAAAGTTTTGAAGAAGCAGTCGTGGACAGCCAACAAATTTTGGTCTTCCAGCTAGGAGTCTGGGCTATGTACTAACAACTCCTCCACCTAAAAACGAATTGTGTTGCGAAACAATCAAAGAGTAAGCCTCAAACCTGGACTGATATTTTGGTGCAACGAAAATATAACATGGGATTTGGTACATGGAATATGAGGAGCCTGTGTAGGGCAGGATGGAAATTCAAGGATTGGGATTTGGGGCATGGACTGGATGGAGCTGGCTCAGGATAGGGACCGGTGTCGGTCACTTGTGACTGCTGCATTGAACCTTCGAATTCCGTACAATAAGGGGAATTTCTTGACTAGCTGAACACTTGTTAGCTTCTCAAGAATGACCCTGCTTCATGGAACAATTTACAGAGTGAACTTTATCAGGCACTAAGCAAATTTCCGAAAAGCGAGTATTAGTTCCATAATGGCTGTCCGATCTTTCATACGCATGGAATAAACCGGCCTCCAATGGGCGAATGTAATAAAAATTGTTAACTGAAAACTTAAAAATGTAGAGGAACTTTATATTTTGCTATATTCTGACAAATGTAATGGATAATTATATAAAGACCAAAATATGTATAAGACAACTCTATGACAAGAATGAATTTTTGCGAAGGAATTAGTAGAAAAATCTAGAAAAATTTTCACTGTTTAAATATTTATTTATAAAGATGCGTTTATGAGATAATGGTGAAAAACATGGTACATACAGACAGAAAACACATGATAATATAATACGGCTCTTGCGCTTTGCGTGCTAATTATATAAGGCTATGAACACAGTGTACCTACAAATTATTGAATTTCTATGTTAATAATAATTACACAAAGGTACCGCTATGTCATGGTTTTAAGTACGCTGCCTGTTTTCTTTTGCGTTAGTCTTTGTAAATTATGCTGATGATCTACATTAACAATCAAATTTAAACACGTAATGTACAAACGTACATACTTTTAACCAAATATATCTCCATAAACTGATTCGACGCCAGGAATTACATACAGTACAGTAAAGGTAACAACAAACATTATGCTTTGCATTGTATTCCTGTGTTTTCTCTAAGGCCTATGTCAACCAATTTGAAGTGCCAAAAAACGCTATATATAGCTACAGTGTTTATTTGCACTGAATGTCCATAAGGAAGGAAGGGAATACAGGGAAATTTGTTGGAGTATTAAAACATGAGGGGAGAAGCAAAGACCGCTGAAGAATGGGAACTTGACATTAATCACAACTTTTGAAATTACTCATCTACGAAATAAATATCTAACAACCGACGATAATCTGTTCACAGCTAATGCCTATGTGTTGTATCGAAGCCCATACCCTGACAAAGCGACAGTGAAGGACGTGCTGAAGAAGCTGAAAAAGAACAAAATAGATGTTAGTCAGTTGGTGGAATTCTCGACAGAATATTGCCAGTATGGAAAATAATCAACAGAAGGGGTTCCGTTGAGAGACACTGGCATAGGAAATGGAACGCAACCTTCTGCTATTTTAAAAAATCTGGACAACTAAATTTTTTCCATCTATGCAATCTGTTGTGTTACAAATAGAAATGAGGTAAACTTTACTTTAATGGCACGCAACTATTTTCTTTTACCTCCTTAGAGCATTGGATTGACTACTAATTATATATGGGGATTATTTCTGAATTCGACGAAGATCAGTGTATATGGTGACTAGCCTTCGGTCTGGACGAACGTAGTTCGGTTTTCAAAATTATGCAAGAAATCTTCCTTTTATGCAGTCCGTCCTTTATGATTATCACACCATGTCTCGAATGCATTGCGTAACAGTTGTTCTTTTTGAGGAGAATTATCTGTCGGAATTTAAGTTAATCGATCATCTCAGTATAATGCCTTCGCAGAAAATGCATGGAGGTATATCTGTACTGCACAGTGATAGATTATGATACTTAATATATCGTAACACTGAGAAAATGTGGCCTGCCGACTTCCAGGCTTAAATTCTGGAAGACTGTCCGTTAGTTCCGACAGTGATTAGTCCTCTAAAGTCACCTGGAAATTTTATGTATCTCACGTTTTATATATCTACAAAATATAAATATAAAAACTGCATCAGAGAGTATTTGTGTGTTTCATATAATTTTCAGAACAAAGATAATATTTTCACCTTTTCACCGTGCATCTTATCTCACTCAATCTTTTACTGTTCCAACCAATGCAAAATATATACACTTTCTACATTAAAATATGTAATATTTGTTCCTACGTGATTCGTTTTCCATTAAAACCATCATCAGGGAACTGGTTTACTAAAACGATATCTGTTAATATAACTTCGTGGTTAAACTCTTTCAGTTTTGTGGCCGTATATCAGTTCATTTGTGTTTTTGTATGTGTTAGTTGCATTGTGCTGAATGTAACTGTGTTAGGCTCATTCAGTACGGTTTAGAGAAATTTTTCGAAAACATATCACACAATTCTCTATAAATTATTTAGTTCTGAGGGACAGACAGATAGAGGGACGGACATTATAAATCGAAAGTTATTATTTTGTTACGCCAATTCAAATGAGCTGCACATCTACTGAAGCCCGGCGCAATTTCTGTCATTTTTACAGTCATTGGATCCGATATCACATTACTGTCTGTCAGGTCAACACAACCACACACGCGGTCCATTGACTAACACAAATACTTTGAGTTCGGAATGTCTTGATTTCAAATATTACGCTGAAAGTCAATCATTCTTAATCTCATGGCGTCATTGTCTGGTTACACTTCCTATTACGTTACTATCATTTCCTTCCTAATACTTCCTGTTTGCGTTATGTTTTACTGTATGTTAAATGTGTCTTGTTTTCTCTCCTTGCTTACGTAATCCACCAAATAATATAATAGATAAGTGGTTGCCCAAACGTCTGCGTTGAGTGTTTCAGATGCATATCTCGACAGATATTCAAAAATATCTATCAGTTTTTCCAGTGCATCAACAGCATGGAAATATCTTTTATAAAACATTTATATATTAGCCAAATAACCGAACTTATCCTGTTGTAATATTGTTCACAGTATGTTTATACTGCTGAATTTGGTAATGTGTCGTTACACAATTTGCAGTCTCTCACCGCTTCACAAATAATTACCAATATTTAAAGTCTAACGAACTCCTATACACAATAGCATTCATCTACGTCACTTTTGCAGATTTCTTAAGTGTGCGACCCTACGTCATAACAGTTGACTACGATCGTTACTTCATTCTCAAGTACTGCTTCTTCGAGTTAAACCAGCGTACGTCTGTGCCTTATACATATTTTACGTGTGTGACAAAATGGACTATAAGAGACACATTCCACATTTCTGAAGATCGAGTATTATGCTCGTGACGGCTGTCCATCCAGATCGAATAAATCACCCCCCATTGAAAGAATTTTCACAAAAACTAATATTTGAGAACTTCACAAAAAATTTAAAGGAACTTTATATTTTCCTAATTTCTGACAAGGATAATGGGCATTTTACATAAAGAAAAACATATACACATATATAAGGAATTTTGGGACTAATTATTCTTAAAAAATTAAAGAGACTATTCGGAACGAACTTGTAGCCAAAATAAAATAATGTGTTTTATATTTAAATATTTTTTGAAAATTTTGTTGTTTTTATGATAATGTGGAAAAATATTGTACAGACAGACACGGAACACATGATAGTATAACACGGTACAAGAGTTTACATGCTAGTTAGATAAGGCTATATACATACAGAGAAAGTACAAGTTACTTCTCTTCCACGTTAACAATGTTTACACAACACCATAACAATATTACATTTATACGTACACTTCTTCTCTTGTTTTGTGTTTGTGTTTGCAAATTGTGTTGTTGATTTATATTAAGAATTCAATGTTTACACGCTATGTACAAACGCACATATTTTTAACGAAATATATTTCCATCAAACCGATTCAACATGAGGAATAATGTACGGCACACAAACCATTAAGTTAACATTAAAATTTCTGTTATCCAGTGTATTCCTGTGCTTTCCCGTATGGTCTATATCAACCAATTCTTATCGCTACTGAACGCTATGTACATTCATAGTGTATATTTTTACTGATTGTCTATAAGGAAGGAAGGAATATAGGGAAATATAGTGGAGAGGGAGAATTGATTGGAATGAGGAGACGGCAGAAACATGATAACTTTTCATTAGTCAGAGTTTAGTCAATTCAAATGCACAAATTTTGTATCTTACAACCACCAATAATCTGCTTACAACATGTGTTTATGGGGAGTATTGAAACAAACACTCTGAACAAAACACAGTGTAGGACGTACTGAAGGATGTGCAAGAGAACAACATAGATGTCAGCCAGTTGATGAATTGCTTGACAGATAACTGCCAGCAGGCAGAATCTTCAGCAGATGAAGGAAGTTCCGCATAGAGACTCTGGCATAGGAAACGGACATCAACCTTTTGTGATTTTAAACATTCTGTACAACTGAATATATTCCATGCATGCAATATGTTGTGCCAGATATAGAAAGTTTATGAAATTGATTTCAATATCACACATTCTGTTTCTATTTCCTCACCTTAAGGCTAACAGTGGAGACTAAAATTTATAACGGAATTTATGCTGCAGTCATGTTAGCTCAGTGTATGGAGTGACTACCATATGGTGTGGACGAACGTGGTTCGGTGCCCATAATTGTGCACGATATCTTTCTCTTGTCCAATCTGCCATTTATAGCTATCACGCAATGCCCCTTCTACAGTACGTACTGGTGGTCCTTTCTGCGGAAAAATATCCGTAGACCGTTGAATTTAACAGAACATCTCCGTCTAGTGCCGTCGCAGAAAATGTGTGAAGGTATAATTCTACTCCATAGTAATCAAACACCCACGGTATTTTCTTTATCGTAGGATTGAGTCAATCTAGCCTGCACCAGTTTCAGGCTGTAATTCTTGAAGATTGTCCTTCAGTTCCGACAGTGATTGGCCCTCTAAGGTCACGTGGAAAATTTATATACTTAACTTTTTATAAACTGTAAAGAATAAAAACTCCATAACAGCTTATTTGTGAGTTACATATAATTCTCAGAACAGAGAGACAATATTTCCCTATACAGCATTTTAGGTTCGTTATTATAACAGGGATGGGGAGTGTTTACGGGGCTTTACGGACTTTCTCTCTATAGACGTCATTGTAATCTTACCTATAAATAGGTCTTTCCATGACTCAAGAAGTTAGTCCTCGACCTCTGACCGCGGAGGCTTGTGAGATACGTTTTTAGTGCGGGAGGACAGACAGACAGACCGACAGACGGAACGCGCTTCAAAATGGGCTCGAAATATAGAGAGGTCCTGCGATGATGCAGGCTTTCTGATAGGGAATGGCGCTGACAGCACCTTTCTCTCTGTCAAGTTGAAACAGCTATACACGCGACCCATTGGCTGACGTAAGGCTTTACTATAGGAAAGACCCTGAGTTTAAATTTGACGCTGATATTCAGCCATTTAGAATTTCATTGTGAACTGTCTGGTTACATTTCTTATTACGTCACTATTACTTCTTTCTGATACTTCTAATTTAGTACCAACTGCAGAACGCACAGTGTTCTGATGAGAACAGTGTTCATAAAATAAATCCATATATCCACTTGATATGTGAAGTGCCTACAACAGTGAACGTATACAGAGAAGAACGCAGCTTGTCTGGTGCTGACTCACACTGCTTCCCAAATCAGAACTAATCGTGTTCTCGCATTTTGACTAATAATTTAGCCACTGCAAGTAATATTCAGTTAAGAATGTTAAGATAGCAAAGGAATATTTTGCAGGGAATGTAAGAGTATTTTCTCATAACTTAATATCAAAGAGTGTCTGTAAATTTGCTTGCAAATGTTCCGTCTAACCAGAAGTTTGAACATAAAATTTGACATAAGAAAAGTGAAGAAAAATTGTACAGACTTGAAAACGGCGTCCAGAATTCTGTCTATAGTCAATAAGATGGGGGGGG
>Ga0268261_10000163_pt1 | contig 41148 bp, 32 predicted proteins | sample TergutNc150P1_FD_190353 | JGI IMG/M metagenome (GOLD analysis project Ga0268261, IMG submission 190353) | Nasutitermes corniger P1 segment gut microbial community from laboratory colony in Florida, USA - Nc150 P1 (SPAdes) (version 2) | ecosystem: Host-associated > Arthropoda: Insects >... | reverse complement strand
TAGAAGTGACAGGAAGACAAGGAAGAAGACATAGAAAGCTATTGGATGACCTTAAGGAAAGGAGAGGATACTCTCATTTGAAAGAGGAAGCTCTGGATCACACTATATGGAGAGCTTGCTTTGGAAGAGGCTTTGGACCTGTCGTAAGACAGACTACTGAATGAATGAATTCCAGTCAACCAAAATTGAAAACCCCCAACTTATTTTACTTTAGTACCAATGGTTGAAAGGAGAGGCAATAGTGTTATTACTCCTTTCTCTTGTCATTTTATTATAACTGTCTTGTTTGGTTCATTTATTTTGTTTTCTGGTAATGGTTCCAGTAAAACTTTAATGCATTGGAATGGCTAAGAAGCTGTAAGATAGATCATGTTATTAATTATTAGGTTTATGTGTATCTCTTCAGTTTTGGCATTATGTACTATTTTATATTTGTGTTCATATCTACAGTTTTTGCATGGTGTGCTGTGGTTTGATGTTTGTATTTATCTGTAAAGTTTTGGCATGTCATACTCTGTATTTATATTTGTGTTCATCTTCACAGTTTCAGCGTGCTATGCTGTTGGTTTAAATGTATCTTTAATGCTACAGTTTCAGTACGGTGTGTTGTTGGTGTATGTTCATCTTTATTTCTACAGTTTGGCATGTCATGCTCTAGGTTTATATTTGCGTATGCTTACAGTTTCAGCATGGCGTGCTGTTGGTTTATGTTTTATTCTGCAGTTTCAGCATGGCGTGCTGTTGTTTTATATTTATGTTTATGCCAATAGTTTCAGCGTGGCGTACTGTTGGTTTTCGAGGATTTCACAGTCGGTCAGAAGTAGTAGCATTATTTGAGATGCAGATCCACGTGTTGTCGGCTCTTCAGGATAATTATATGTACTTGGTGAGTTAAGTTACATTTCTTTCATTTTATTTGGTCTGTTGTATATAATCCATGACAGGCTGATGGTGTTTGTTGTAATAATGAGATATGCCAGTAAAATTCAATTGTTATGTTGAACCTGTATCATATATGCCTTACATGTTAAGGTAACGGTGCCTCTGTGCACTCCTTGAAGACATGGCGGGAGGAGAAGTATAACTGCACTCAATTTTAAGTTTGGCACTTGATGGAGGTGAGTGGTCACCTTCATGCACTGACCACTTTATCCTTGAGTCCAGGGAAGGAGCACCCAGTACACATTGAATAAAAGGCTAGGTGGGCCCTAGGGAATTTTGTCTAAGTAAAAAATGTGTTGCACCTTCCAGGAATCAAACCATGATTCTTTGGGTCTCCATCCTGTAGCCTAGTTACTATACTGACTGAGCTATCTGTGCTTCCACATTACTCTACTGTAACAGCAAATGTGGGTGTCCCAGCTGGTTGAGCAGTACCCTTTTGAAACCTAGCCACCAGTCTCACTGACCTTGAAATCACCCTTTGTTAGATGATAAAAGCTGAAGGGATGGCTTTCTTCAAAATTCTTACTTCACTATTATTTGTGTATTTTACACATTTGTTTTGGTGGGTATTTTAAGTATTTCTTTTGTGTTTTAAGTGTAATACGAAAATGTTCCTCATCTTAATATTAGACAAATCTGAGCAATGCCAATATACAGATAAGATTTATTCAAACTTATTGCACTGGTTATATTATTATAAATTGAATTGTATGTTTACATTATTTCATACTTATCCTCCTTGATGCCTTATTCTCGACCCCTAGACATGACCCTGTATGGGCTGAGAGAATCATTAAGTGTGACCAAAAATCTGAAGTGGCATAAATAACAAGCAGGTGTATATGTCATTTGTCACTTCCCACATCTATCCCACTGCATATGGGAAGCCAGGTGAATGGACTACCTTAATGTGATAAATAAACTGAGAGGAGGTGGCAACCAGTAGTTGTAAGATAAAATAATGACCCTGTAGCAGGATCCCACTTTATTTTCTATTAGCTGCAGTGGAGTCTGTGTTATTGTAAGTCTCCTCTTCTTCCTCAAAGGGAAAAGTACAGACTTTAAAACCAATTGACTGCTTTTCACAAAACTTGTTACAAACATAATGTCATTAGAGGACACCACTTTGCACACTTTTAATATTCAACACCAAATGATAGTAATGACATGGAAAATGTGCGCCGAGATTCGCATTCAGTTTTAGCACTATTATATGGATATGAAGAAAACACAAACCATTGAGTGCAGATGTTCTCTGTTGTCCAACTGCTAGTAAATAAAATCATATTTTTTTTTTATAATTTCCAACATGGATTTCTTATGTGCACCAGTGACACTCACACATATGACCCGATTGGTTGCAGTGCAACCTTTTTTCCTATAAGTGCTGTTTTAAAAACTGGGATTTAATTTCAGGAAGCTCTTTTTATGCTGTAAAGTGTACAAATTGGTGACAAAAATAAATGTAAAAATAAAACAAAAATATTGCTTGTGCCTTAACACACTTCTGTTGATTGAAAATAAACACTTAATATAAAAGCAAAGCATATGAAACATTTGAAAATCCTTAAATAGATCACAAGGAATTCCATTCTCAAAGTTCTGAATCTTCAGAAGTTCAATAGAAGGGGTTTTATTGCAGAAATTGTGATGGGGAGGGCACTGGCTCATCTGAGTGATCAAAATATTATGTTGCTACAAGGTGGAGGACTAGATTACAGGGGACCTGGATGAGAGTTGCGGAGGATGTGTTGATACTTGGGAGGCCTTGTTTGAATCTGCTGCTTTCTGGGGGCTTTTCTGTATGTACTGGTTATAAATACAAGTTTTAGTTGTCACTGTGGGAGTCTATTACTATTATAAATCTCATAAAAGTGAGGGGTTGCAATTCAAGAAACTGCAATTTGGGGTCTACTGTGTTTTCTCCAGTCATAAAATAAGGCTTTATGAAATCTGCATGTAACTTATCATCTGTTTGTGTTAACAGATTGTGGATGAAGCAACGAAGGAGGCAGCTGTTGTTGATCCTGTGGCACCGGACACAGTTGTGGATGCTGTGAAGAAGCATGGTGTTCGACTGACTACAGTGTTGACTACACATCATCACTGGTTGGCTATATGACTTTATGACGTCTCTTATTCTCTGCAGTTTCTTTAACTGTTGTCTACTGATTAAACACTTTAATGTGTAAAATGGGAACTAGTGTTTCAGTAAACTTCCTCCGCCTCCCAGAAGTCCAACCCCTCGTCTGTACCTCAGGGTATTGTGGAATCGTACTCCGCTCTACCCTGGGTCATGTGGGAGGCGGTAACAGTTGTGGAGGGCACACCCTGATGAGGGTTGCTATGATACATGCTGGCTAACGGGGTTCTGGTCTACCCAAGCCAAGGTGAAAGGTATCATGCTGAAGGCCGCATGGCACTGGAGTAGAGATTGCAGCGTCGTAAACAATCCCTCTGGGGAACCAGGCAGCACCCCATTGTACGTAGGCCTTCCGTCCACATGGGTCTTGTTGGATGGTGACCAAATTGACCAAATGTTTTCCCCTTTTTTGTGGGAGGGGTCTTTATTGGGGACTCAGACAGATATAAATGAGTGAATGAATGAATAAACCATTGGTTCTGGAGGTGAAGCTTCTCTCTCTGTAGGGACCCTGTTGGGGAACATGGAGGGGGGGGCTCATTTACTGGGGACTTTGAGGGAAAAGTGTAGAAGAAAGTTCTGGAGACAGATGCCTCTCTCCTCAGGGACCCATTGGGGAACCTGGGGGGTCAATTGACTGGGAATTTTAAGAGATAGTTGGATAGTCCACCAGGAACTCTGAGAGATAGTTGAAAGGGGGCTCTGGAAATGGGGCATCTCTCTCTGTGGGAGCTGTTAGGGGAACCTGGAGGGGGGCTCCTTTGCTAGGGGCCCCAAAGTTTATGAAAGGAAGGCTCTGGAGACTGGAATCTCTCTTTATGGGGGCTCAGTTGGGCAACCTGGAGTGGGCTCATCTACCGGGGGCTTTGAGATATGGTTGAAAGGGGCTCTGGAGGTGGAGTGTCTCTGTCTGTGGGAGCTCTGTGAAGGGAACCTGGAGGGAGGGCTCCCTTGCTGGGGACCCTGAAGGATGTTTAGAAAAGGCTCTGGAGATGGGCATCTCTTTTCATAGAGGCTCCATTTGGGGAACCTGGAGGAGGGCTCGTCTACTGGGGACTTTGAGAGCTGGATGAAGGGGCTCTGGGGATGGGGCATCTCTTGCTCAAGAGGCTCCGTGAGCCTCAGGGAGGGCTCCTTTACTGGGGAGCCCGAAAGATGAGGTTTTTGAGAGATATGCAAAATGCCCTGTAAGCGGGCCTCCTTCTCTTTAGGGGCCCTCTTGGGGAACCTAGAGGGGGGGTTCGTTTGCCAGGACTTTTGAGAGACATTAATAGTATATCTGGGTTCCTTTCTTGGACCTGGTGGTCATTAAGATTTTAAGTCTGAGTGAGACCTTAGCCTCACTCAGACATATATATCTGGGTTCCTTCTTTTTGGGCCCAGAGGATGTTAGGAAACTAAGTACAGGGGCCATCTGGAACTTTGTTAAAGGAACAGGGCTCCTTTAATTTAGTACAGAACATGGGGCACAAAGGGCCTGTCTTAAGGCTTAGGTGCATCGGGACCAGAAGGGCTGGAACCCATATACTGTTCTATTCTATTCTATTCTAAACTGCCTCCAGTAACTGGCTGGCTCAGTTGTAGCAGTTTCTAGGCTGTGGGCTGGACAGTCAAGGAATCGTGATTTGATGGTTCCAAGTGTACAGAGTGGCTTGGTGGGGTGGGGTTGTCTTGTTGAGTGGGTGCTACATACAGGCTCTTTCCCCAGGATTAAAGCAGTTGGGTCATGAGGCTGAGCATTGTTGAGGTGTAGAATGCTTGAACTGTGTCTCCCATCCTCCATGTGCCATCATGATATGGTGCTGAATTAAATGCAGCAGCAACTGTACCATTACCTACACACTGACGATGATGGCTACAACTGTAAATTCATAACTAACTACATAACAGCAGAGTCCTTCTTGAGAAGCTAGTAGTTTCTCAGCTGGTCAGAAGTTCCCTGCATGTTAATTACCTTGTTCACAAGAGTCTCCCACTTGTCCCTATCCTGAACCAGATGGATCCAGGCCTTGCCCTCCCATCCCATTTCTTTAAGAGCCATTTTAATATTATTCTTATCACTTAATCTATGCTTAGGTCTTCCAAGTGGTCTCTTTCCTTCAGGTTGCCCTGCAAAAACCCACTATACATTTCTCTTCTCCCACCTACATGCCACATGCCTTGTCCATCTCATAGTCCTTCATTTGATCACCCAAATAATGTTTTGTGAGCAGTACAAATCATGAAGCCACTCATTATGTAATTGTCTCAAGTCTCTTGTTACTTCCTCTCTCTCTTAGGCACAAGTATCTTGTTCAGCATCCTTATCTCGAAGACATGTAGCCAATGTTCCTCCTTCAGTGTGAGACCAAGTTTCACGCCTGTATAAAACAACAGTCAGAATTACAATTTTGTATATTTTGATCATTAATTCTTAGGTATCAGACAAGAAGACGGAAAGCTTCTTGACCTAATCATAGCAGGCATTCCCTGAATTTCATCTGCTGTTAGCTTCTCATTGTTAGAAATCTTAATTTGTCACTGTCATTCCAACTTGTGGGAAATAATCCCACATTTAAAAGGATGTGTTATTTGTATTTATACTGTGATTTTGCTGTGCATTCTGCGTAAAACAGTGAATGTAAGTTCATGGACAATTAAGAGTATCTTTGTTTAATTGTATAAAGGGCATGGTGCACAATCCAGAGCCTCAGCTTGATGAAAATTTCCTTTAGCATACATTTACGCTTCCTACCCATTTCCTCAGTTATATGTTAAAATTGAGCTTAAACTACCACATGCACTTTCAATCGGAAATCATGCAGGAGCAAGAAGATTTTTCAGTTATAATTGTGCCGCTTTTGTGTTTATGTCATGTTGCTTGCATTGGAGTAACACGGCTGAGGTACGACCAGTAGTGTGTCACAATATGGCAGCAAAGCCCAGACCAGTGTCTCTAGCTCAGGTGCTTGCTCCACTATACAAAATGTATGATCCAGAAAAATACTCACTGCATTTATGGAATTACTACACAGTGGCTGCCAACAGTAGTAGTAAGAGTAGTAGTAGTAGTAGTAGTAGTAGTAGTAGTAGTATTAGTAGTAGGACCCAGCAGTTTACTGCAAGGTACATGCAGAAGTGCACTGTATTAAATTGTTCATATTACCTCCCTTCCCAGAGCTGATGTACTACAGAACTGCATAAAGGTCAAAGAGTTGAGGTGTTTGCAAAGCTGCCAACTGGTGACTCATTCAGGCATCTTCATTGCATAATGGCGGCAAGCAGTGTTAGCTTTGTCATGGCAATCTGTGTATCCATCAGTCCTCATGACACAGAGCAACCCATTACATGAGTTTTTGTGAAAATGGAATTTTTACTAAAGTTTGTCAACATGTTTTGATCTTTGTTACAACTGGACAAAAATAATACACTTTATGTGATGACCTACATACATTTGTGATCTCTTGTTACAATTGGCCTTCTTAATTGAGCCAAATGAGAGCTGAGGCTGAAGAAACAGTGTAGCATTGTGCATTCAGCATGATCAGTTGTGAAGCCCAGATGTCAGTGTTCGAGAGATATCAGTTGTGTATCTCCCTACCTACAATATCAAAATTATTAATTGTGATTGTGTTGTTGATCCGCAAGGAAATCATATATTGTGGGTTAGAGTACTTGGTGTTTTCCATGAAAGTATCTACAAATTTAATACCTAGGAACAATAATGGAGCAAACACACTAGAAGTATTCCACTCTGTGGACATTTCCTGACTTGTCATTTAATGGAATGCTGGATCTGAAATTTTTTCAGGGATCATGCAGGTGGAAATGAGAGCATTGTTAAGAAAGTTGGTGGTTTGGAAGTGTGTGGAGGAGATGATCGTATTGGAGCACTCACACGCAAAGTCAGTCATGGTGATGAATTAAAAATTGGACAGTTGAATGTACGATGTCTGTTTACACCATGTCACACTGCAGGACACATTTGCTATTTTGTGGAATCACCTGGTCATGACCCAGCAGTGTTTACAGGTAACCTTCTGCAGCAGTCCACATTACCAAGTCACAGTGATGCATATGTGTCGCCAGTTTTCCTTCACATAGGTGTTAGAAATACTTTTAGTTTTTAAACTTGTACAAGTAGAGGCATAAAATTGTAAAATAATTATATTTTAACTACTGCGAAGCATATAGAACTGAAAGCCTCTTGTGGTGCTGCTGTGGCAGTGTAGACAGCACTGCTGTGCATTTGTATATTTAAACACATTGGGAGACACTTGTAAAGAGCAGTACAATCAACTGGGTGAGTAGCCCAGCTTAAAGATGGCGTACTGTGTGGCGAATCCATCCAAAGAGGACCAGGGGGACTTCAAGCCAGCCCTCCTTCTGGACTTCAAATCACGTAATGATGCAGTAAGTGCAAACCATTACTGTCAGATGATTCAGAAACTGCATACCTGAGAACAAACATCAGGTAAATTCACTGCCTGCATTGTCATGCAGCACAACAGTGCCCGTGTGCATGTGGCCTGCAGAGTTCAGGACTGACCAAGTGTCATACAATAGGAGATGCATACACTTTGGATGTATCATCTTGTGACCTTCATGTCTTTTGACTGTTCAAGGTCATATGTAGATGGCTTTAGTGAGCTGGTTTAGGCAGCAGGCCAAGAAATTCTTCGCAGGTATGATACACTTGCTTGTGTGTCAGTGAGACTCCTGTATAAATATCTGTGGTCATTTTTAAACAACTGTTGCAATACCTTCATCTTGTGCGCCCTCAAACAGGTTGCAGTTGTATGTGCCTCATCTAAGACCCTTCCTAGATGAAAAGTGTTTGACAGGAAAGTTACTGGAACAGGGCAGTTGTAGTACACCACCACTTTCATGATATTTACACACTCTCAAAATTTCATGTTCCAGGTGACACCCTGTTTATTGCTGGATGTGGCAAATTTTTTGAAGGAAGCCCTGAACAGATGTATAAGGCTCTTGTGGAAACTCTGGGTAGACTCCCTGATGAAACAGTAAGTTGGGTCAATTACATATAATCATAGACGTTTTCACCTTTTATGGGTTTTCCACCAACCATAGCTCTCTGTTAACTATCTTATGAGCAGGAATGGTCTTGGCGTGTCAGTTATGTGCAGGAATTCTGAACACACTACAAATAGGACACCAAACAGGTAACCCTTTTCAGGTGATGAAGAGAGTCAGTTGTTAAAGTGACGTAACAACGGACTGCACAAGCAGAGAAACAGAATTTAGTTTGTGGTAGGGGCTAAGATCTTCACCTTTGCCACTTTATCGCAACTGGCTCTCAGTTTTATATATATATTATGTTCACATCAGTCCTGAATGTGCTATTTCAGTGTGTTCTTTTCACACTGAATTTCTGCCTATTCAGAGAATGTAAGTTGAAGATGTAGTAAAGTGTGTGGAATGTACAAGTAAGAACACTGCAGATCTAATCTGGAGGGCCTGTCATTGCTGGAAATATGTGGGGATGGAAAGGCTTAACATAAAAGGTGTTTACTTTGCACTACTTTAGTTTATGGAATGAATCACATTTTAACTAAGATTTTTCCTGTAAATCTTTCAGCGAGTGTTCTGTGGGCATGAATACACACTTGGAAACCTGAAATTTGCTCATCATGTTGAACCCAATAATACTGACATTGAGGAAAAAATGTCATGGGCCCAGAACAAACGAACAAGAATGGAACCAACAGTACCTTCAACAATTGGTAGGCTTCATACTGTACTGAAACTCCCATAACACACAGACGTAGTAAGAATCACCTTCATGTAATGGCCAACTGGTGCCACTGCACGTGACTTAATGGTGTCCTGCATGACCAGATTACTTGCTGCCTGAGCTCACTGACACTGTGCACAGTTGCAGTCAGTGCAGTGTGGCACTGTTGTTAGACTAACTGCAGAAAGGCCAGGCTGCAGTATACCTCTTTCAAAAACATTTACTCTGTTGTGAGTACAGTCATGGCTTCCCTCACCTTGGACATCTTTGAAATGGATACAAAATGCTTGCTGGTACATGCACTGTGTTTCTTCTTATTACCAGCTTGCATCTTCACACACACACACACCAAGAAGTTGCATGTAATCTGGTCACTGCTATATATATATATATTGCCATGAAAGCAATAGTATATTATTAACCCTTTAATGCCGGAATTAAATCCCTCCACGCAACACAGCCTGTTGAGATTTTTTACTGGGGACTTTAATTTTTAATGCTTACTTTTAGAAAAAAAATCATATCTCATAGATTTTTCCTTCAAATTTAATTAAATAAAATTTTGCAATGTGCTTATGAATTGGTTAAGTCAGAAGAAAATATTTACCTATTTTTATAATAAATTTAGGCCTGTGAATCGCATACATTATATAAAATATGGCGTAAACAGTTCATTACTGACAATTCTGGTTGCTGCAGAAGGTCTGCGGCACCTTGGATCACTGTTTTATCACGACACACTATTCACAATTGGGGTGATTTACAAATTTCCTTTGGTGTGATATTCCACTAAACAAGGCACCACACACAGGCCCACATCACATCTGGCACATTTATACACTGTGCCCTTTCTCTGGCCATGAGAAGAATACAGACAACAGTGCAGCTGGGTGGATGATTTTGCTGGCCAGTGTTCGTTATGGCAGCTCTCGAGGCAACATTTTTTGATTCCAAGTCAGTGTCAGCAACCAAAATTTCACTGATGGCTTCCTCCTTGAGTTTGATTTTTTTTCCTGGCCATTGCAATAGACACCTACAATGGTCTGCCCTATTTACACTCCTTTGTATGACCGGGCACAGTTGCAGTAACGTAATGCCACTAAGATATGAACATCTTCTACAGTGACAGCAAAACAGATAAAGCTACAACGATGTGACTATGGTATAAAATTCCAACTATTCGAGGGTGCCCAAGACGTTTTTAGTAGACTGACGGCTGTGTGTTGCATGTTACTACCCCACAACCCTTACAGATTACCCCAACACAAGAGGCATGTCTGTGGGCCCTCCTGTAACTGTATACATAGATTTTTGTGGATATCTCTGATTTTTGAGCATTAGTTTTGTCTGAATTATGTGGGTACAGTACCCCACTGACAGCCTTTCTGGTCAACAACTAGAGTTCGTTTCATAGGCCAGTGTTGATATTTCAACCCACAGTGAACCGTGCAGTTGCTATGTGTTGACATAAATCATGGTTTGTGGAGGGGGTCCATTCTGGCTACACAGAGAAATCCTGACCTTCATGGGTCCGGCAGCTTACCAAAACACGACGATAATTCAGATAGAAGTGAACAAAATTCCTCCAGACTTCTACACACTGTTTGCAGCGTCTTTATAAGTTGTTCGGCAATTTAAAGGGCTCACTGTGCAACGTCTTTAGAAGTCATACAATGTTAAAGGGTTAACATCGGGCATATTGTGGGAGGTTAAGTGGGAGTGTGTCAGATTTGAACAGTTTTGTATTTGTGCTTATGTGCACTGTTGAGAAAGTCTGCAGCTTTGTGTGTGGTCTACACACCAAGTATGACCCAGTTGTAAGCTTGTGTCTGATTTAAATGGTTTTATCATTTCATCAGATAGTAATACATTGTAAGGCTGAAGATTCATTTTCTGAGATGTGATGCTTTGTTGTTGGGTGAGTAGTTCCCAGCTTGAAGGATCATAGTGCATTCATCTTCAGGGTGAGGCCCTGTTCTTTGACAGCTTGACCCTGAAGATGTAGGAACTATGATCCTACCAAATGTGAGGCACCTCTCAGCTAAGGACACAGCAGCATATCGCAGAAGACTTCGGATCTTCAGAAGCACCGCTGTGAGAACCTCAAATCTCAAATTCTTTGGCCTTTAGGTGAGGAGAAGCTTATTAATCCATTCATGAGGGTCCATGAGTCAACTGTGCAACAGCACGCTGGACAGAATGAAGCAATTGCTACTATGGGATTCATCAGGAGAGAAAAGGATAATTTTAAGGCTTAATAAATGTGTTTCTTCATCCAGGTGTGCACAGTAATAATTTATACCATACTTTTTTAACATACTGCAATTTATTTAAGGAATAAGAATGTGGCAGGATGATAAGCAACATAGATTTGGGAAAGAAATAGATGTGTGTCACAATACAGTGTAAGTTTTTGTTCCTTTTTTAAAGGAATGTACTCTCCTTACTTGAAACAATAGTTGAACCAAGCTTCTTCAGTATTCATGTGTTCAAAATGTGATACACAGTGTATATTATAATAATAATCAAACTATTGTCATAAATTCTCTGCACTTCCATCACATATTACATTAGATGGAGAGACGTTTTACATAGTGATTAAACACACAAACCTGAAATGCATGCCATTAATGAAATAGCTTTATCAAACATCATGTTAGAACTTGTAGGGTAGTTTCTGCACTTTTAGAATGAAAGAATAATAATATGGGCCACTATATGAAGTTGAAGGTTTATGCTCTGTTCTTAATGTATTCTGTAAGACATTCTTAACTTCTGGCATGGAATGGTGTTGAAATGCATATTTAACCTTTATGAGTTGTGTGTTGCATTACTGCTTCAGTTGATATAGTCCAACTGAGCAAACACTGCGATTTTTAAATACTAAAGCCAGGTTAAAGATCCTGTACCAGTAACAAACTCCATGGAACAGTGTACTTCTTGAAAAGCTAGGAGTTTCTCAGCTAGTCAAGAAATTCTTAACATTTTATGGAATGTGAAGGTTTACTGCCGTGTTCACAGCCACCTGCTGCATTGCCCCATCCTCATCAACGTGCCTCTAGTCTATGGCCTCCCATCTCAGGTGTGTCAAGTAGTCTGTTTCCTTCAGTGTTCCCCACTGAAACTCTCATTCCTTTTCTCCCCCTTATGTTCCACGTGCCCCACCCATCTCATTATCCTCAATTTGATCACCCAATATCTTGTGAACAAAATATGAAGGTTTAGATCATGTAATTTTCTGCATTCTCCTGTTGCTTCCTCTTTCTTGGGCCCAAATATATCCCTCAGCACCCTTTTCTTAAACACACACCACCTGTGTCCTTCCATTAATGCGAGGGACCAAGTTTCACACCCATATAAAACAAAAGGCATAAAATATACATATGTATGTTTTATTCTTTACATTTTTAGATATATATCTTCTACAGGACATTACAATATGTCCTGTAGAAGGAGGAGGAGGTTTAAAATCCATATTCTTGGAACAGTGAAGGTTAAATATGAATAACCTGGCACAAACATCGAAGGTTATAGTGGTAGTGTGTCCAGTAGGCTAACTACACTATCGCCTGACATTTCCAACACATATACACCATGTTTCGCCTGGCATGTTGTTGTTTGATATGGTACGTCAGGCAGAAATGTCATCACCAGGTGGCTTCGCTCTGCTGCTGTACAACTGCATTTCTACTGCATATTTTTCTTTTGATTTCTCATACATGTCATAATAAACCTGCAAAGTACTGCCACACATTAGAATTGTGTTCATTTATTCATCCTTCACAAACTTTAGATACAGAATTCCTTCACACATATTTTACTGTTCTGAGGCCAAAGAAGGGAGTGCCATGGATCGGCCCCCATATGTTTTGTCTCCCTCCATGCATTCTACTTACAGGAGTGTTGGTATTTACAACCATGTGATAACCTTCAACAGTAATGAGCACTATGGCTGGTTGACATGGTCATTTGGAGCTGGAGGGGAATACTACAGTAGACAGAAGAGGGACAAACTTTGGGGCAATGTCATCTGCATCATCTGTGGAACTTCTTTTGACTAGAAATGACTGTATCACATTACATGCTGATATGGATAGTTTGTACACTGCTATGACTTACCGACAGTAAATCATTAAAAAAATTCCTGGCAGCATAAAAACAGACCATAAATTAACTAAGAGCTGACTGCACATCATCCGCAAATGCAAAATATTTTGTATTCATCTTTAATCTCAAAATCTCTTACCTTCTTGTCTTCAGGTGGTAATGTGTTCCACTTGCTTGCCAGCTGCCTGGTTAGCTCTTGTTTTGAGGGTTCAGCTTCTCCAGACTTTTGCTCCATTCCAAGTCGCTCCATTACAATTGGGCGTTGCTCTTGACAGAATTGAAAGAATGGATTTGCCGGCCGCTTAGGTGCATTTGGATCCCGTTCTGCCTTTTCAGTGCTCTTGCCAGTTTTTCGTTTGGTGCCAGAATTGGCAGCTGTATTCTTCCTACCTCCCTTGTCTGCTGAACTCACAGACTGAGGCAGTAACACAGTAGCAAAGCTTTAACATTTGTGGTGTGGTCCACACAGTAACAAAATATGGCTAATGACAACTTACAATCTTGTAGTTGTTTACCTATGTTTCAGGGGACTTTGCTGCCTCCACCTTCAGGGTAGATGAAAAGTTCACTTCTACCAGACTACAGTGAAACTTTATCTGGCATGATTGGGAAAGAGGATGTGCTGAGAGCAATTTTGCCTTTACATAGAATAGTGACATACGGAACACAATTTTAATATAGGCTATGATGATAGTCATATAAAAGTGCATATTTACAAAACAGTACAAACAATAAAATACACAGCACAGTGTTTCCTGCCTCCCAAATGTTCTAGGACCTGACACATAATCAACTTCTTCCTCTGCTAGCTCAGCAACATCAGTATCGAGATAAAATATGCTGTTACAGTGAATCTGTGGCATATAAAGGAGCTGTTGCTGTATGTGGCATCACATGACAGGAGACGGCAGTCATAAAAGTAAAACTGTGTAATATAGGCATCATAACTGCATTTTGCTTTATAAAATGCCAACTTAGTTCTATGACTGAGTCGTCCAAATGTATCATTGAATGTACCCTCAATGTACGTTGATGTTTAAATAGGTGCAGACTCTTAATTATAGTCTGAAGAACAGCTGCTGAGAGTCTGAAATCTTCAATGTATGGTCCATTGCCAACATGTGACATCAGTTAGCCTAATATCTGCATGTATGTATGTGGATCTGTCGCATGCGTGGAAGGGATTTGTAGCTATTAGTCTTACACTTGTGCAGCATTCAGTGTAGCAGCATAATTATGGAGATGCAAAAGAACAAGGAAGATTATAATGCCAGACTTTATATTGGGCACGTGACTTACACATGTTACCAGACTCTCCTTCATACAAAGTTCCATGAAAAATTGCTGGACCATGGCTCAGGCAGCCAGTTTGATCCCAGGCCAGTGAATGTGACATTTATAGTGGATAAAGTGGCACTGGGACAGGTTTCTCTCCCAGTACCTCTTTTTAACCCCAGCATTAACATTCCACTAGTGCCCCATCCTCATTCATTCATCTATCAGTGATGCTGTAAATCATTTTAGCAATTGATAACATCACTGCACAATTCATGAAAGATCAGTGTTATGTGGAAGGCTGACACATACAGATGGATATAATGCTGCCATAGGACTTACTGTTGTTATAAAACAAAGAAAGCATGAAACAAGGCCAATTTTAGAATATACAAGAAGTGCCTTGTGTGCTTTACTTTATATGCTGACAGCAGCTGGTGTACATTTGTGTGACAGTGTCAACCAGACCCTCAGACAAGCAGTGATCTTCCTTGTGTGTTTGTTACTGAATGTTCTACAGCTGGGTGAAGCAAGCATTCCCATGGGCAGCAAGAATTTAAAGTCTGCTTGTGACAAAGGAATGATAGAAAGTGAATGTCTCATTAACAGTAGTGTCTTGATGTTCATGAACTTCAAAATATTCTGGATTTTGACCTTTTGTGATAACTCATTTTAATGCTGTTGTTTTGACATTCCCTGAGCAATTCTGATGAAGCAGGATGAAACCATGTGGCTGGGAAGTTGGCTATCCCCACTCTTCTGCTATTGTGCAGATCACTCTCAGCTCAGACAAGCTCTGTCTTCTGTTAAGTGATTGATTGCTTTTGTGCTTTATGAAATGAGACAATCTTCCAATCATTTCATGTACTTTATGCTACTGAAACATGTTTATATTTTACTGTAAATAAACCTTCCTGCTTTCTATGCCTTTTGAGGTTGTTATACTTTTACATCTGGTATTTTTAAGTTATCTGAACCAAATAGGTAGTTTGCTTTGAATATAGATTCCAGTGTTTGTGACAGTTTTGTCAGTCACAATTATGAAGAGCAGTAAATGAATTGCAGGCGCTGACCACTCAGGAAACCTGAATCTTGTATGGTGGCTCCCAAGACTTTTAGAAAATTTGTGCACCTTTCAGTATGAACATCTGAGACTACTGTACTGCATGAACTGTGTGTGTAAAATAGCATGTCACAGCATTCAGTCTGTAGACATCAAAGAATGTAGCTGTTCTGGTTGTATTCAATATCATACCTTTGTTGTAGATCCAGCCCCAGCTTTTTGATGTTGGTTCTTGTCGGGTTTGGCAGTAGTTGGTGTATTACGAGGCTCATCTAGAGGAATTGGTAATTGTATGTTGCGCCAGTTGTCTCCATGCTGATCTAGACGATCCATTAAGAACCTGTTTGAAGATTGGTAAATTGAAATATTTTGTCTGAAATTAATAGTGTTGTATAGTTGATTCCAGATAATTTTATATTTGGCGATGTGTAATAATATATGTATATATGGGTTACAGAAAAGTTATAAATATGTTGTTTTACAGCCTGAAGCTCTGTGTGACCAGTGCACCGTATACTCACTTGCGCTCCTTCCTTGATCTCCGTAGCAGTTTCCTGACTTGCTGAATCCTGTGCACTAGCCGTTCATTGTCCTGTAAGAGAACCGTACGTTACACAAAGTAATGCAATATCGTCACTGTGTTTAATTATTTAGCATGTCATTAAGATTTGTGGGTGGTGATGAATACAACAGCATCAGCACTAGATGGAACTGACCGCTCAGTGTCATGCTCCAGCCACTTTGCCGCCTGGGGAGTACCCTTGTTGCCCATTAGGACAGGAGGATGAATGGGCCCCATCACCAATCTCGAATCAAGCTGTGATGTTTCAGTCCTCCTGTGCATAGCCTATTCACATAAACTGACTGATCTACCCTGGCTCCACAGGCTACAGGTATATTTAGATCTCTGTTCAGCAGTGTATGCTGAATTTGATTTCACACAATCATGAACTCCATGGAGTGGAGCCCTACTTGACAAGCTTAATAGCTGCTCAGCTGGTTAACAAATTCCCTGTTTTATTACACCCAAAGTTGCATTACCAAGTTGACAACAGCCCACCAACTGTCCTTATCCTGAATCAGATATGTCCAGTCCACATTGCCCCATCTTATTAACACCCACTTTAATATTATTCTACCTGAACCTAGTTCTTTCATGTGGTCTATTTCCTTCAGTTTCCCACCAAAACCCTGCGTGTATTTCTGTTCTCCCTGATATATGCAACATGCCCCCCCCCATTCCATTATCCTTGATTTGATCACCCTAATAATATGTTGCTACTTCCTGCCGCACAGGCCAAAATACCTTCAATGGCCTATTGTCAAATCATGAAGCTATTCTTTTGTAACTTCATCATCCCGTTACTTACTCTCTCTTGGATCAAAATATTCTCCTCAGTACCCTAATTTCAGACACCCTCAAGTCATGTTCTTTGCTTAGAGTGACAGAACCAAGAGGACATAAATTATACTCTTAAATATTTGAATCTAAAGGTTCTCAAATAGAAGACAGGAGCACACAGATTCTCATGTAGCCTTACCTTCAAAAAGTTAAGTGTGATTTGTTCCCGCCATTCCAAAAAAGATTTAATTTAGCTACTCTTCTAAAGTGTGGTCCTTAACCAGCTTGTATTTTTATAAACTGCATCAAAATTAAAGCCAGTTATGCCAAGTGTCAAGGGAATTAAGCATTCTGATGGCATGAACCATGAGTGACAGGCCTGCATTTCTGCTGTAGACAACAGCGACCCACGAAGTCTGGTGAATATTAGATATGAAATGAGTCAGTGATTGATTTTTCTTTCACTGTCAGTAATACACATTTGTACACGAACAGATATTGCAATGAGTACTAAACTTCAAAACTTCCTTCTGAAATTACCATGGGCATTCCAGTAGCCAAATGGGAAATATTCTGAGGTATACTAGATGATCTGTGTTCTGAAGACGGTTGCATTTGGAAAGACAACACAAAGATGCTTGGTATTTTATTGAAAAAATTACGCTGGACCATTATTTAATTTAGGATTACTAGTGACAAAATGTATTGCTACTTAATGCAACTTGACACATTATTGCAAATATACACCTTTCGTCTGAGATCCAGAAACTGTCCACTAGAAATACAATGAAACGTAACCTGTTGTAGAACTTCACATCGTTCCAAGAGCAGCTGATATTTACGGCGATATGTATCCACCTCACCGTTCTCAACTTCATCGTCAGAGTCATCAGATAAATTGTTGGAACCAGACACAATCATTATTACTTCTCAATCTACTTTGCAAAGCTCAAATTTTAAGCGAACACTAATTGTGCACATACTTACAACAAAACAAAAGATCGATAACTCTACCAAATACCTCGAATTGAAAAGGAGTCGAATCGAATCAATTTCGTTTAGTGTGTGGTTTCGATTACCTTTTGGACAATCGATAGCAGTCTATGGTCTGTGATAGCGGTGCGCAAGGTGCAAAGAGGCAAGATCTGTCAAAAATGACCTGTGATCTGTGCAAAGAGGTCAGTGTGCGGATTAGAAAATCTTTGGTGTGCGGAAACTTGCATATAGGTAAAAGGTCCTTAGTTGGTATGCATATGAACTAATGAAATTGTAGTAATGGCTAAAGCAGTGAAGCACATTGTTAAACAATGGATAAGGCAATCCTGATCAGAGGATAGAGTCGTTACCTGGGTTGCATTAATGCCATACATGTATGTTAGTTTCACATAGCCGTGTTAGCCCTTCAGTTTAGCTTGGTCCCGAGATCATATTATTAATTATCATTACATTTGCTTTTAACTTTTCATGTATGATCGATGGTTTATACGTTATACATACCACATAACCGATAGCGCTTCTCTGGACGGTTCGTGATTGAGTTAGATTAGACGTGAGCGTCTACTGATCTACCCGGGCATATAATTTCTTATTATGTTGCGCACCGGCCTGTGCGTGTGTGGTGAGTTCCGGGTAAGATTTTATTAGATTATTCTTGAAGTGATGGTACTGTTTGTGACACCGTGTGTACTAGGCAGGTGCCAACATTTTAAGGGACATGCAGCCTCCATCTTACAGGATCAAAAGTAGGCCGGAGTGACAGGTTCATAGTTGCGGTTCGACTGACGGCCATTAAGTCAGTCCAACGCAGGCTCAAGTCTATTCAATTCAATTCAATTTATTTAATTTTCCAAAAATCCATTACAAGGCTATTGCCGCATGGATATAGAATTAGTCAATAAGTATAATATAAGTTATACAAGCAATATATACAGCTTCAAAATGTTAACTCATTTATAAAAACCAAATTTTTAAAATAAGAAACAGCATTATGTACAAAGATCAAATTCAATGGAAAGTATTGTTTAATAGTAAGTACAATTAATACAACATAGCAAAAATTATAAAATATAGCCCAATTGCAGTGAAAAAGCGTTGCTTATAAATAAGCACAATATGTATAAATAGTGACAGAATGATTTGTAAACGGATCCTTATATAAAATTGTAAAATTCATCGAGTGAATAGAAAGTATTGCCAAGTAAAAAACTTCTTCAAGAGATTCAAATTTTATTATATTATTAGACTCCTTTTTTATATAAGAGGGAAGACTATTGTATAATTTAACACCCATATAAAATACTCCTGACTGATACTTTTTTTAATTTGCCGGAGGGAAATGAAAATTGTGAACCTGTCATGTATCATGTTCATGTATCTCGTTATTTGTTGTAAAAAATTCCCTGTTTGTTATGACAAACCGAAGGATGGAAAAGATATATAGAGAGGGTAGTGGAAGAATATTAAGATGGCCAAACAATTTCCTACATGAATCTCAACTCCTACTCCCTGTCATAATTCTAATTATTCTCTTCTGCATCCTAAAAACTCTGGCACTATGTGCTGAGTTCCCCCAAAACATTAATCCATATAAAATTATCATATGAAAGTGGGAATAATAGATTGCTTTCAGCATCTGCTGAGAGACAAGCGGTTTTATTGATCTCATGGTGAAACTTGCAGAGCTTAGTTTAGGTAAAATTGTTTCTATATGAGATTTCCAATTTAATGTATTGTTGATATTTAGCCCCAGGAATTTTAGGTCATTCACTTTGGTAATGTAATTATTTCCATAGGTAATGTTTATATCTGAATGTATTATACTTTTACTAAGAAAGTGAGTAAAATAAGTTTTGTTGATGTTTAAGGAAAGAGAATTTTGTTTAAACCACTGCGATACTTGAATAAAAGTTAATGTAAGATCTTCCGGTAGTTTATTTGCATCCTGTCTAGTAATCAATATGCTTGTATCATCAGCAAATATTATTGGGGTAACGTTTTGCATAATAGAGTTTGGTAAATCATTAATATATAATATGAACAAAAGTGGTCCCAAAATCGATTCCTATGGGACAGCACGTTTTACCTTCATCCACATTGAGTCCAACTTTGTATCTAAAAGGGGGTTATCAAGTTGTACTCTTTGAAATCTGTTTGCTAAATAAGATTCTATTAAAAGTTTAGATTTCCCAGTTATACCATAATGGGGAAGTTTATTTATCAGTAGTGAATGGTTAATTGAGTCAAAAGCTTTTTCTAGATCAAAGAATATGCTGCCCACTATCATTTTATTATTTAATGCTTTTGAAATTTCATGTGTTAAATTGAATATTGCATTTTCAGTTGATAAGTTTCTTCTGAAACCAAATTGTTGGGGATTTAACAAACTATTAATATTTAAATGATCTATTAATCTGTTATACAATGCTTTGTTTATCACTTTTGAAAATGCTGTTAATAATGATATCAGTCTATAATTGGATGGGATTGCTCTGTCTCCTTTTTTAAATAATGGTTTTATGATTGAAAATTTCAACCGCTCTGGAAAAATTCCTGTAGAAATAGATTTGTTGCAAATGTGAGTTACTGGAGTACATATATAGTTGACACTAATTTTTAATAATTTTGTAATGATTTCATCATAGCCTGATGAATTTTTAGTTTTAAGAGATTCAATTATCTGTGTTATTTCTTTTGTGGAAAAGGATTTAAAAACCAGGGGAGGAGCAGAAGTTCCCTTACCTTGTTCACAATTACTGTATATAGAAGGGTTATTATGTTTCATATTGTCTAGTTTATCACTATTTGATACAGAGTTGTTTACAGAGGAGAAACATTTGTTAAATGCATTTGCAATATCTTGTTGATTAGTTAATTGTGTTCCATCAATAATTAGCTTGTGCATACCCTGCATAGATTGCTGTTTGCCTAATAATTCATTTATTATATTCCAAGTAGTCTTAGTTTTATTATTAGATTTAAAAATTCTTTTATTAAGAATCTGTCGTCTATAAGATGTGAAACAATTGTGTCAGGTTTCAGGGAGGATCAGGCAGAACCAAGAAATGGAACAAAGGAACTAGAACACATTTATTCTGTACTTACCATTGTGATAATATATCAACTAAATAAAAATGAATGCCAATTAACAAATAAAATGTATTGTCAGGACTTATTCATCACAGGATGTTTTGGCCATCTTCAGGTTATACAAAACACATACAAAATACTGGTTTGGGTAATTGGAATATGCTTTTTTTTTTTAAAAAAAGGAGTGAGATTTCATTTTTACATACAGCATAATAATTCATAAAGATTCACGTTTTTTACATAACTTTAAAGTTTTATATATTTTAGTTATCCTAAAGGTATGCAAGTATTGCATTGCAATATCTATATTTTACCTAAGTTAAGGTTGTAATATGTTGAGTAATTATGGTATATAAATTTCCTTTTAGAAGACCCTGTAAAATTTTAAGTTATTCTTCTCTCAACTGTAGGCTGGTTGGAAGTTTTAACATTATAGAATATTTGTAGAGTGGGTTTATTTTTGTAAGTTAAGAACTTCTTTCAGTGTTGAATAGTTTTCGAAGAATTCTCGGTTTTTCATAAGTGACTTGAATATGTTCTAGTATTGAAGTATTACAATTAAAACCAACTGAGTGCACTCTTGTTATAATTTTAATTTCACAAAAGCTCTTCTACTTCTTTCGTCCCATGACAGTCCATCATCTGAAAGTCAGTTGCAGAATACAGGCATTATGGTATAATGTTTTGTCCAAGTATATATATATATATATATATATATATGGTATTATGGTGAATCATCAATGTGTGTTATATATAGGATGGCATAGACACAGAGAGGTGGAAGCAGCCTTGTGGTTAGGAGAGTGAGCTTGGTTCAGAGCTCACTCTTCTGGATTTCCTCAGGCTCTGGAGGTGCATGTCAGCATAATAGTTTTCACTTCGATTATGTAATACCATATACAGCTTTCAATTTGATGTGCCTGTTTCCCATAAATCGAGGGAGGGGGGACCACACAGAGTAGCTTTTCTGCTTATCTCTCACGTAGCCCTTGCACATGAAGATGAAGTAGAACTCATTTTTAAATATAGTTGTTTATTGGCAAAATACAATTATGGAAAAAATTGAAAGTTTTGTTATCATTAATTTAACTGTGTGCTTTCAGTATGGTATCTGTAGTACCAGACTGAGATGGACTGATTTCTTACTGCATACTGTTTCATTTACAGGAGGAGAGAATGAATTTATCCCCCATGCTCACCTGATATTTAAATCTGGAACCAAAATGGGGGACTGTCATACAGAAATGATTGTTGGCAATTTTACCAGGTGATCTTACGTACATAGTTTGTTACATATAATTTGTTGTTACAATGATATAGTTAGTGTAATACACAATTACCAAAATAAGGAAGCTCATATTTAATTTGATGGAGGCCAAATTCTTCATGATGTGTCTGAAAATACTGTTGCTAATATGTCATCATTTTTTATATTAGGTGGCCACAGCTGAAAATCATTCTGAGCCTTCCTGCATATTCAGTAATGGTGCTGGACATTGCAGCATGCTGCAGAGTCCAGACTGACAGGCCACCTACTGCTAACAGCAGGAAAGACCTCCTGATGGAGTGGCTGGATGCAGATGATGCGAAGAAAATTGAACTCCATGAATTAATCAAACTGAGCAAACCAAAATTTAGGATATTTTATGTTGATGGAATTTTGGCAGAACATGGACATGTTTGTTTACATCTTCCTCCCTATCACCCCGAGCTTAATGCAACAGAAAAAATTTGGGCCATTGTTAAAAACTGGGTGGCTGCAAGGAATGTAATTTTAAGTTACAGGATGTTAAAACTAGCTGAAGAGAAATTTGCATTGGTGACAAGGGAAGAATGGGTGTCAGTGTGCAACCACGTTAAAGAACTCAAGAAAAAGTACATTAAGAACAAACTTGTTGGACAATATTCCAGACAATTTTATCATAAATGTCAGCACGTCTGATTTCGATACAGACCAAGAGGATGAAGATGCAGATGGTTCTCAAATATCTCCGTTATCGTCAGACTCTGACTGCACTAATGGCATAGGAGGTAAGGACATAGATATACGTTTTTAGAAAGAGTGGTGATGCTTGGCTACCACATTCTCTGCCCCTCATCTGCCTGCCCTACAACCCCCACTACTCTTGTACAGTAGGCTGCTCACGGAGTGCCATAAGATTGTTATTTCACTATAACTAACTCACCATGACTGCTTCCCTCGTTCTGTCCAGTTCATCCTACCATTCTAGGCTACAGTTTCAACTGTTGCAGCATCCTTACTACATTGTAATACCAGCACCAAACATGTTCACAGCTTTGTGTTCACACTGTATGTGTTGCTGCTGTTATTCCTACTGCCCCCACCTTACAACACTGTCTAGTAGTGCTGGTCCTGTGTTGTACGCAGTGATGTGTTGTTTGATTCCCTGTGACACTTGTCATGTGCGTATGGACATACATACATAGTCCTACACAGGGGAGCATACTGATACCAATTAGTAACAAATTAAAATATCTGAGGTTTGAAGTATTCTCATCATTGCTGAGAGAGAGAGAGAGAGAGAGAGAGAGAGAGAGAGAGGAGCATGTTTCACAATGGTTCTGCTGCCAAAATTATGTAACGTTTGTAATAGATGGTTTATCATGGAGCATAGGTGGAATGATACTGACGGGAAAACCGAAGTACTGGGAGAAAAACCTGTCCCGGTTCCACTTTGTCCACCACAAATTTCGCATGAACTGGCCTGGAATCGAACCCGGGCCTCCGAGGCCGTTAACCAACCGCCTGAGCCATTATAGATTTCTCTGTTCCTGGTTGGATGATGTGTAGATTAGTATATGTGTACCAACGTTTTGGAAGGGCTGCTTGCCTCACTTCGGCTTAGTTTAATTCTGGCTTATCTGTTTTGTTCAATCATTTCGTAAACCGAACGTGCAGTTCAAGGAACGTTTCGTTTCCATGTTCAGCTCTGTTAGCAGCATTTCTCACTGCGAGAGCTGTTTTAAGGAATTATTTGCCAGATGCGCCTGTACAGTGTGCGCTAGTTGTTAGGTTGCATTGCAACCGAGTTTTGAATATGTTTACAGCTGTAGGTAAGACTTCAAAGAATCAAATTTCATGAAACTCCGCAATATTATATTTCGTGAAAATCAGTCCAAGTTTTCACAGACAGATATGACGAAGATAATTATATAATTAGGCGCTGTATGTTTTGGACTCTTCGCCAAATATTATTCGGGTGATGGAATTGGGGATGAATAAATGTTCGCTGCATGTGGCGTGTATGGAGAAGAAAAGGAATAATTTTGTGCAGAGTTTTGATGAGGAAACCTAACGAGAAGAAATCACTTGGAAGATCTTAGCATAAATCGGATAATAATATTGAAACTGATCTTCAAGGGGTAGAATGGGAGGGCTTGGACTGGATTCATCTGGCTTAGGTTAGAGCCGAGTGGCGGGTTGTTGTGAAATCGGTGATTTGGTTACGTAGGGATTCCACACGGGGCGACATATTTCTTCCCGGTACTCCACCGCCAGTTCCAGTTTTCTTGTTATTTACATTTCTTTGATAGGGGCAAGGAACGATACTGACTGCACTACACAATATGGTAATTCGTGCGCGTGCGACGTTGTTGGTCTGAAATGTGTGAACACACTGCAGTTGTAGGCATTCTTTGCGAATTAAAAAATAACACCTGTGGAGATGATGTCCGTCAGTCCGTCCGTCTGTGACCTAATATCGGCGACTTAACCGTTTCTTGGATTATCGTGACGTCCAACACAGTCATTCTTTGCATAACGTTGTCTCTTGTGAGAACTGACAGTGTCGTATTTTGCCTGAGAGCGTACCGAAATTTCTACCCTCACTTTTCTCATTTCTGAGCCAAGTGGCTGAATTTCGATACAGCAGATCGCCGCTTGACGGTGCTGGGCGTCCTGAGTTCCGTGAAAATCCGGGCAGTGAAAGCCATACTTCAGGATACTTAAGGGCATCAATGAAATTTTCCCCCTGTTTTTTACTTTTTGCGTCGAACTTGGTGAACGGCGGTAGGGAGAAAGTCCGCACGTGTTGCTGTTGACCGACTGTGATATCGTGAAGACCGCCGCAAGCAAGGCTGTGCTGCTGTAACGGACTTTTACAGGTACGCGTGCGCCGTGAAACTGTGTGACGTTCTGACAGTAAAGAGCACTCTGGTAAAGTTTGTGCGCTGCGTCATTTGCAGTGCTGCTGAGTTACACGTTCAGTTGTGGCTGCTGCAGTTCGACAGTACCAACCTACTACCGTACAACGTGTTTGTCTGCACAGCAATACAGTCGTACGTAAACTGGCCGTCGTATTCTGCAGCGTAATGAATTGCCATCCCTCGGGACGTCAGTACTGTTGGCAACTATCAGCTTTTTATGCATCATTTAGCAAGCGTCATAAAGGCTAGCAGGACAGTTCGCTGTGCGTTAGGCTGCGTATTGGACAGGTTAACGCAGGCACTGTTGGCGTAGGCAGACTTTGACAAGCACTGTCAGTAATCCGTCATAAAGCTCGGTGCCGTCTGTATTGGCACATGACGCCCGGAGATGCTGGGCGTCAGCGTGCGCGGTGCAGCGGCACCTCGAGCATGCCAACTGTCACGTCTTCTACAACCGCGACTGGTTGATCAATAGCTGCCCGCCCAACGTTGCATTGCCGTGTTAAACAAGGTCTTGTCCGTCTGTGGTCCCTCTGCTGAGCCGGTTGAATCCTCGTACTGTATGTTTCGAACATTCTGATGGTTGTGATTATTTTATCTGACAAATCTAGTTTGTCAGATAAAATAATCCTCCCATCCGCACCTTGTTTCGGCCTGCCAGGTTTTCAGTACCATGCCTCCTGTCTCAGTTTCCTTCGTTTGATTGCGATAGTAATTAGTTTGATTACTTCAGTAGCATTTGATGACTGCTCTAAGCTGTGGAGCTTCTCATTATGAATTTTTTCCTTCCTCCTTTTAGGTCCTATTTCCTACATGTGAGGCTCCATATCTCTGGCGATTCATTGTGCAAATTTACACAGTAATAGATTTATAAAAGTTTCACTTGTCGGAATCATACAACACAGTACATGACTGAAGGAGTGTCAGTCTTAGTCCATGAAGCACCAACGCAATCATTCTCACTTGATGAAGGGCAGAGCTTGGTTGGGCTGTGAGTGAGCTGCGCAATTGGGTGAGAGCGGGGTAAGCCGACTTGTCAGTCACGTGGTTTCATCCTGATTCGTCGGAACCAGTCACGAAAGGTTGAAAGAATGGCAGTAAAACTGGGAATGTAGAGAACTAACTTTGGCGACCTTCGACACTGGTGACCGCCCCGTTCCTGCCAGTCCCTGTCAATCTGTTTGTGTAGCATGTTGCTCTGCTCTAGACTGTTTGCTGAAGACATGCGGCAAACAGAACGCAAACAGCTGTAGTCATGGCTGACAGGCGATAAACAGAGTGAATTAATCACTGCGATGCCTATCAGTATACTTCAGAGTGTGACTTAAGTTGCTTGAAGGCAGTTGTACGAAGGACGTGAGCCAGTAAGGCTCCCAGACGGCTTTCACAGCACCGAGTGCTCTATTGAGCCTTTCTTATGACGACGGTAACGAATAGACCATAGCGCCCCAGAGTGACGTTCTCTTTGGATGTTCTGAGTCTATTTAACGACGCCTTTCCTACCCGAAGTTACGTAACGTCGAATGGTAGGGTGTTTAGTAAATAATGAATCTAGGTGGTGCGGACGACCGCAGTCGTGGTGTAGCTGACACTAGAGTCCGCTTATTTGCATGACGCTACTAAGGAAAACCACGACAACTGTCCCTGTGGACTGAGATTTAACCTTGAAAATCTGAATTCGAATCAAGTGAAAGGTGAAGTCCTTGAGCTTAATTAAGCCCCACGCCATTGAGGTGCGTAGGACAGATAGATTTGTCCCTGACATAATTATTAAGTGCCATATAAATGATACAGGGTCAGCATTCTATCTGAGCAGCATCGTTTGTCATTTTTTGTCATCTCGCTTGTCGTATAAACCGTAACCGACTCAGCGGCCGCCCATATGCTTGTTGCAGTAGCGGCGAGAAGTGGCAAACGATATTGGTCATATAAAATAATGATGGTGTATTACAGACACTCTGCAAAATATGTACGGCGATGTTTGATCTAAACTATTAACGAACTGAACTCAGTGAAGCCTGCTCTAATGCGAAGCTGCGCACAATAATGTATCGGTGGATTGTTAATTACTGATCTTGTGTTGTTGTGTCCTCCCCGCCTGATTGTTACAAATTGTTATTCATTAAGAACCAACCCATTCTGCACAATGAAACAGACTTGGCTACAGACCAGTTTATTCGACTTCCCAATACTGCATGTCTCGACCCTGTTTTGTCCTTAAATGAGCTGTCTTGATACATACTACTTTAAAACCTTGCGTGACAGATCGCTTCACGTAGGGTATATTTCATTACGTCAGTAATTTCCACTAATATTGATCATTCTCCCATGCAGGCTCCGAACATGTAGTTTGGTCGTCCCTGCTTTGTTTTGTGTATATTGTGTTCGTTTACAGTCATTTCTGATTAGTCACTGATTTAAATTTCATGATCGCCTCTTCATGTAGAATGACGCATTCGAAATGCCTTGCACGTCAATTCAAGAGCAGAACACTTTGCTGTTGATAAGGCACGTGAAACAAAGATGAAGAAACAGGCGCATAAAAATGTCTGGTTCCCTGGCCGTTCAATAGTCTTATCACGTCTTTGACCTTACATAGAGTGAGGGTCAGTAATAGGACTTGAGATCGAACAGCCGCAAGATGACAGATTAGGTCTGGTAGAGAATGAAATATAAAGATAGCAGCACAGTTGCACTGAGGGAACGTAGCTGTGATGTGACTAAACGCAGTGTGTCGTTAGGAAGCCTTTAAGGCTCGGTGGTTACTATATGTACCACCAGGTTTAACATTCAACCATTTTACGTACTGCCCACACAGTGTATTAATGTGTTTTGTGTGGATCTGAGAATAAACAGCGATTATTTCACTATACATCATTAACTGTCTGGTTTTTATAACGAGATATAGAGTGTTTACTGTGCGGCACGGACTGGAGCTTTATTTCTTCGTTCATTTTTTATAAGGGTTAAAAGAAATGAATGATTCTGGTGTCAAATTCTGATGAATATTTTAGGTTCGTTCCTTAATAAATTTGCAAATGAATTTTATATTGGTGTCTTTTCGATTACTCGGCTGAAGTTTCAGTGCAGTTTGCGAAACTACATCATGAAATAATGTAGGACCGCTCTGCAGCACAGTTAACAATGTGGGTGTTTCTTCATTAATTCTAGTATTGTGTGGAAGGTGAAAGCAACGTGACTGTACAGTGCCGGTGCCAATATACGCTGCTGTAGACGCATGGTATGTTACAGGTACGTGTGTTGTGGTGTGTTCTAACAGTTACGAATTCCAGTATTCTCAATACGGAGACCCGGGTTTAATTCCAGGATATTCCATATGGGATTTCTGGTGGACGGGGTTGCGCCGTGACAGGTTTTTCTCCCAAGACTTTGGTTTTGCCTTGTCAGTTCCATTCCACCATTGCTCCACACTCACTCGTTCATCCACAGCTAACGCTGTACAATCTTAGCAATTGACGGCTTTGTTAAATAACATTTACAATTTAAGTATAAATGTTTTTTGTCCCCTTCACATCTAATAACATGAATGGACGTAAATTCTATGCGTCATCTGGCCAAATGCGGCATGTCACACAGAGGACAGCAAATGTACGCAGAGCGAAACCCTTGTGGCGTCTTCGCACAACTACTGTTGCCATGTATACGCAACAATGAGTTGTATTGTTGAGCTACATATGTCGCTGTAAACAGTATAAAATATCGTAATTGTTAACGTATAAAAGGAGTTGTTTTCGAGAAGCATATGTCGCCCTTAACTATGAGTATACATGTGTGTGTATACGTGTATAGAACCTACCGGGCCCTCAAGTAAAGTGCCCGACATTTTTGCCTGCTTTCGACCTAACTTGAATTTTATCTATAGATGTTGTTAGCAGTCCACAGTATAAAATGTCATGTAAATCTACTCAGTGGGAGCCGAGTCGATATGTGCGTACGGACGGACGGACGGACGGATATGACACTAATGGCGGTTTTTCGCGATGTTGCGGCCGTGCCTAAGAATGTATACACACGTCAGTAATGTATACATCAAGCAGCAGAGTAGAACGATAGTAATTGTTTGTTTGTTAACTTCCTTCATATGTCAGATGCTCGAAATGCCCACCACAGGCGTCAGTGGACTGTTGACAAGATGCACCGTTAACATACTGGTGCTGTTTGTAGTGGAATGGTGACACTCTGTCAGTGTTGTATCTCAGTTCTGCAGTGTTCTTGACTTTTAGGGTATGTACTGTCCTTTAGAGTGCTCCACAAGTAATCGTAGAAGGATATTGAGGCCGGTGATGGGGGTGGCAACTGCGCCCTTCCTGTACGCCGTATTGATCATCTGGGGCAGTGAACACTGAGAACATGTCTGGCGTCGGTTTGTTGATGTACAGACCAGCACACCATCCTGATGCACCGACACTCTTCCTCTAAAGACGGAAAGCACAGTGTTGTCCCGCAGGACTGATAAGTAGGCAGCACCCAGGACACTTACTGCAAGGAGAAATAGCCTTGCCAGTGCTCTGAAGACAGACTGCACCACACTGACATCCACAGTACATGAACTGCGTGAAGTCTGGTGGCCAGTACAGGTAGCTGTGTTGATTGACGGAGCCAGCCAGTTCACAAGTTGCGTTGTCAAACCGAACGATGAAATCAGGAGAACGTCCACTTTCAGCACAGTAACCACACACAAAATTCCATTCGGCCCGCTTGGTACTGACGGTTTCCACTTCTCCTGCCACGCAATTCGATGAACTCTGGGTTTGTTGACACCGGTATCAGGGGAACATTGCCTTTGGAGACTGTCAAGGCCTGTGACACAGATGCAACATTTCCAGTGCAGCTTTGCATTCCTTACCCGTGTTCGCACAGCAGTTCCACATTCTTTTCTGCAACATCTCTATACACCAACTGCGTTCTTCGTTTTCCAGTAGCACTTAACGTATTCATGTTGCGATGGTGCCATTGTCTTGTACACTCGATACAACCATCTGTTGGGGTATACCGGTACTACTCACTGTACACTCTTGTCGTCTAACATTATTCTATACGTCACTGAAAAATATGATTACTCTGTCTTCTCTGTGCCTTATTAGCAACTTAAAGTGTGTGTACATTTATTACGACATCCCGCATAGTATAGCCCCCACATTCCGATGACTGTTTTGGTCGTGAAGAAACTGAACTGGTGGAAGGCTTTTGACTTATTGTATGGAGAATGGTCCTACTTCGGAATCTAACACAGTAGTACTCTGTTATAACGACCTCGGTTTGTGCGACACCTCGTTTATAACGTTACCAACTAATCCACCATAAGAGAGGTGTTTTTCTGCCTTGCTTATGACGGCATGCATAAGAACATCTACTTCCGATACAGCGACATTGCCAGTCATCCGGTCCAAGATAATCTTCCAAGAAGTAGGCGTTTTTTGAGAACATAGCCATGTCCTCTTCCTTGAGAGGGCAAGCCGTCTACTTTTTCAGGTAGCTATGTAATTTCCAGGCATGTTAAATAACAACCGTGATGGTATCTGTGCGGCAGGGTGCCCTGTTGCAGTTAACAGTAGACTGGTAACGTGACAACGTGGCTGCAGGCACGAACAAAAGGAAGGGTTTCAGCGTCGAAGGAGAAGTTAAAGTGACGCGACAAATAGAAAATTGAAAAAAGAAAGCTGACGTGTGTCGGTAGTTTGGTATTCTAAATTCTAGAATGAAAAGATATGGAAAAACAGAACCCAAATTATTACTGTGTTTGAACAGAACGGAGCGAGAATAAAGCTTTTTCGAAAGGCTGGCGATAACTTTCGTTCTTCCTACATTTTGATTTTAAATTATTGTACTTTTAGCTTGAGCCTATATGGAAATTTACATGTCCAGAGGATTACCTTTCGTTCTTTCTAACATTAAGTAACTTACCTGCAGGCCTATACTTTACCTTGAAACATTTTTCCTTCCCTTCTACCTAAACGCCTCGCTTATAGCGACACAATTTATTCGGTCCCTTCGGTGACGTAATAACCGAGTTCGAACGTAGTTTTTTACTTAGGCGAGAAACTGACCGCATTTTATGGAATCCAAAGGTTCGTTACCGTGTTCACAAGAGCACCCCGCTGGTCCCTGTTCTGAGCCAGATGAATCTTGTCCATACTTTACCGTTACCTTTCAAGACTAACATTTACCTGAATTACATATAAAGACCCAATCCGTACCGCGCAGTAAACACTCTTTATCTCTGTTTATAAAAACCAGTCAGTTAATGTTGTGTAGGGGAATAATCGTTGTTTGTTCTTAGATCCACACAAAACACATAAATACATTGTGTGAGCAGAACGTAGAATTGTTGAATATTAACCCTGGTGCTATACTCTGGGGCCCTCTCTGCCTCCTATGCAGTGGTTACCGGGTCTCTTTCCCGGCGGTAAAGCGGCCAGGGCGTGGCGTTGACAACCCAACCCAGTCTAGTGCCGAGGTTAAAGAAAGGGTAAAGCTATACCGCTACTACTACTCTGAGACTGCATGGCCTGTTCTAGGGCGAATTTTACCTTTTTTTTTTACTTTAAACCTCGTGGTACGTAAAGTAAGCAGCGGGCTTTAAAGGGTCAATTTATAATATTCTTTTTGTCTTTAATTTTGAGGTGCTTTTCACAACTGTGGGACCAAATGAAACAAACACTCTCCGTTCTGAAACTGTAGTATTTAGGTTGTACAAAGTTTACTAGAAGCTTAATAAATTCGTAAGCTTAGGCGTGTGTAATGAGTAAATTGCATGTTGTAGTTTAAGCGCTTTGTTGCCTTAACACATGGACCAGTGGTCACTATATGTGCCGCCAGTTTAACATTCAGCAATTCTACGTTCTGCCCACACAATGTATTTATGTGTTTTTAGTGGATCTGGGAACAAACAGCGATTATTTCCCTATACAACATTAACTGACTGGGTTTTATAACCTAGACGGAGAGTGTTTACTGCGCGGTACGGACTGGGGCTTTAAATATAATTAGGGTTAGAGTGTTTACTACGCGGTACGGACGGGGGGCCTTAAATATAATTCGGGTTAATCTTAGGTTTTAGTATAGCTCAGGCGGTCAGTCGTCGGCCTGTCATCGCAGAGGCCCGGGTTCGATTTCAGGTCCGTCCGTATGAGATTTGTGGTGTACAAATGGCACTGGGCTTTTTTCTGAGTACTTCTGTTTTCCCCTGTCAGCACCATTCCACCATTACTCCATACTCATCTTAATCTACATGTTGCTCTTAGCAGAAGGACAAACGGGCGAAGCCTGGGAACCTTCGAAAAGGAATTTTGTTTCGGAAATCGCGGAGCACTGGATAGAAAATTACTTTCCCTCTCTGTTAGCCTTGAAAGGGTTTGTAGACTTGAGTTTCAGACGAGTCGGAGTTAATAACCTGTTGAGCATATTGTGAAATGGCTCTGTAGAAATCGGTGTCTGTCCGTCCTTTGATACGAACAAGGAACTGTCATATAATGACTGTGTCCGTCCTTTGATACGAACAAGGAACTGTCATATAATGACTGTCAGTATCTTACATGCCTTTGATAAGATTAGATAACCCAGTGGCTGCTATCTGGCCTCAAATTGGGGAGGTGCAGGTTTCGAATATCGGGTCAGAGACCGGTTATCGTGACTTCGTTGTTTTCCTCAGTTCTTCAGGTGAATGTCGGGACAGTGTCTCAAACTAAGCAACAGCCGTGTTTCTCTGTGTCCTTTGTAGTGTGTTACTGATTAATCATTTCACCTTTCAGCGCTAGACTTGTACTGAGATACTGATAGTGTCATTAAATAAACCATAAATCGACAAATGAGAAACACTTCCGCCTCTTACATCGTGGACTTCGCCTTTCTTTTTATTAAGGTATAGGATTTTGGTAAGATCCATTTTCATTTGGCTGCGTGTCTTATGTAAGTCATGATTAAAATGACAGGGACTTCATGGAAGTAATCTTGCTATGTTTTTCATCAATGTTCCTGCCGGTATAACGTCTTGAATCCATCAGTGGAAATAGAATGGAACGAAATATCTGTTTTGCTTCTCCCTTAACCCTTTAAACGCTGAATTAAATCCCATCTGCTATTTGCTGGGATTATTAGGAGCTCACCATTATCTCCACGTTAGCAGGATAAGGGTTAAAGGGCTTTAATTTAATTTAAGGGTTTAAACTGTGTAAATATAGCGGTCGGGGCGTTAAGCTGGCCCCATTCTAGCCGAAGTTAACGCATGGAGCTCTACTCCTACTTCTCCATACATCTGCATGTCGTGGTGCTTCAATAAATTTGGGAAAACCTTGACGTGTTCATCTCCTGTCCTTCCTCTGTGTTGACATCGACCCTCTGACCGCTGTCTGTCGTCACGATATGCATATTCTGGCCCAGTATGTTAGACGAAACGCTGGTGTGTCCCCTTCATTTCAAATCCCTTTCCGGGTTAAGGAAGTTGTTATACAGACCCTCATTCACAACTCTTTGTAGCTGTTTTGTATTTTCGGTCATACAACATGTTTCCTGAAAAGCGTCAGTACGGGATGTCTAACATAAAGCTTCCTTCTTGTTTATTTGAACCTTCCTAACGTCATATTCTAAAAGTAAAGATGAAAAGCAATGGGCATAAAGCATCTCCATTTTTCCTGCCATTCTGAATGGGAAATCTCTCAGACAAATATTCGGAGCGTCATAATTTGCATTCTACGCCAATTATTACGGTGATTAGATGATTGGGCTTGAAATGGGAAAGGCGTACAGCATGCATTTTGGTTGGGTGACTTCAAAGGTAGACACCTCGTAGGAGAGCTAAATGTAGATGGGAGGATAATCTTGAAATTGATGATACGTAATAGGTTGGGGTGGGGTGAGGAGTGGATGCTTTTTGTTCTTTATAGGATTGACTGGACTCTTATGAACACGGTAGCGAATCTTCCGGTTCCGTAAATTGCGGGGAATTTGTTGAGGGGATGGGCGACTGTTAGGTGCAAAATGCAAATCTCTTTGGCGGGATTGGTTAATTGGTGCTGTCAGACATATGTTGGTATACGGACTGCAGTAATGCCTGCAGCACGCTGTACTGTGCAGTACAGTACAGTACAATAGTGCCTCAAGTACTACAGTAGTACTGTACAGTGCTACAAGCAGTCTTGTACAGTACAGTAATGTCTGCATGTAACGTAATCTGCAGCTTGTTAACGAAAGTAATTAGCGTTACTTGTGTGTGTGGATTTGTTAACAACCCCTCAGAAATTAGTGGTTACTATATGTACCACCAGTTTAACACTCAACAATTCTACGTTCTGCCTTCGCAGTGTATTTATGTGTTTTATGTGAATCTGAGAACAAACAGCGATTATTTCTGTAAACACCATTAACTGACTGGTTTTTATAACTGAGATGTAGAGTGTTTACTGCGCGGTACGGACTGAATATTTATATGTAGTTCAGGTTAATGTCTATCGAAGTGTTCCGTGGTCTGACATTACCCTGCAAACGCTCAGTTGGTACCGAAAATTTACGTTGCACTGTATGTTTCTTATGCTGTCCTCTCCAAAATTAAGTTCAAATTTTTCGTCACAGTGCTGCCCTCCAAGCACAGTATGCAGCTCAAACGCCCAGTTTCTCCCCGCTGCTCCACACTCCCAACAGTCCACTTCCCATCACTTTACCTTCTTCACTTCCCAACGTTTTTCCTCGCTACCAGTCTAACTTCGTCATAAGAACGAGCCAGCTATTTCTGGGAACCATTAACACGGTCAACATATTTGTTTTCCCCATGTTACATATACATGTAGTGTCTCGCACTGCACCTCCCATTTTTCTCTATTTCTCGCTCTCAAACGGCCTTGCCATAGCTCAGGCGGTTAGTCGTCGGCCTCTAACAGCTGAGACTACGGGTTCGATCTCATCCCAGTCCATGTGAGATTTATGGTGAACACTGGTTCAGTACTTTGGTTTCCCCTGTCAGTATCATTCCACCAAAGCTCCATACTCATCTTCATTTACACGTCGCTCTTACGAGAAGGACGAACGGGCGAAGTATGGGATTCTTCCAAAAGGAATCGGGAATTAGAAATCGGAGAGTATTTTGGCATAGTCTTGAAAGGGTTGGGTTGGAAATAGGTGCCTTCTGAAGTCTTGCTGAATGCCAGGGGCAACACGCGTGCTGTATATTACCATCACTTGTGTTTCGTCTTTGTGTATTTAATACACTAATAACGTCTGCAGTTCGCACCGCCTCGCAGCCGGTTTTAACCAGATAGTGTAGCACGAGCCGAAATTAGTTGTAAAGATTCTGCCCTTTGCAATGCCAGTTGATGAGAGAAATGAAAGAGCTGGTGTGCTGTTTAACTCCTTAAACAGGCGGTAAATATATGTACCGCCTGCTTTCATATTAAAAGCTCAGAGTTTTGCCCACACAATGCATTTATGTGATCATATATGCTCACAATAAACACTGATTTTGAATGTGACGCAACAGCCCCTGCTGGGCCAGGAATTCATTATTGAGGCTTCAGGATAACACTCAGACACTCCACACTCGGTAGGACTCTGGACGAGTGATCAGCCCGACGCAGAGACCTCTACCCGACAACAAAGAACACTCACAACAGACAAACATCCATGCACCCTTTGGGATTCAAACCCGTAACTCTAGCAAGCGAGCGGCCACATACCCACGCCTTAGACGACGCGGCCACCGGGATAAACCGATTATCTACCTAAACGAAATTAAACCGATCTTTGTAATGAAGATGCATTAGGTTTTCTGCGACGTAGAATCCGAATTGCTATGTGTTGTTTAGGTCAGTGTTTCAAAGGTCGTGTTCCGTGGATGCTCGGAGTTCCACGAAGTGAAAATAAGTGTTCTGCAATACCGGCGTTATTTGTAAACACTTTCCCCCTTGTTTCTTTGTTGTGCCACTGTTGCTGGTATTGAAATAATGTTTATGCACAACTGTGTTACAACATTACTCTTTAGAATTCTATTTTTCATGTTGTTTTTCTAATTCGGATTTCAGATCTGTTTTAAGTTTTTCATGACGATGGGGTTCGCCCTGGCTGTGGGGTACTCTGTTACACTTCCTGAAGTAACTGTTACATTACTTTGCAGCAGCAGTGCAAACACTCACTTACTTACTTACTTTGCTTACTTTCATTGTTACTTACTTACTTACTTACTTACTTACTTACTTACTTACTTACTTACTCACTCACTCCGTGGAGTAGAGTCCTTCTTGAAAAGCTAACCGGTTCACAGTTAGTCCAGAAATGTTATGGAACCCGAAGGTTCATTGCCGCATTTACAAGTGCCCGCCACCTGTCCTCCAATCTACGCCTGGGTCTTCCAAGTGGTCTCTTTCCTTTAGGTTTCCCCACCTAAATCCTGTATGCACCTGTCCCCTACCCCATATGTGCTAAATGCTCTGCCCATTTCATTCTTCTCTATTTGATCACCCGAACAATATTGGGTGAGGAGTACAGATCAGGGGGCTCCTCATCATGTAGTTTTCTCCACTCCCTGTTACCCCGTCCCCCTTAGACCCCAATATTCTCCTCAGTACCCTATTCTCAAACACCCTCAGCCTACGTTCCTCCCTCAATGTGAGCGACCAAGTTTCACACCATTACAAAACAACAAGCGAAATTATATTTCTGTATGTCTTAATCTTTATATTTTTGGATAGCAAACTGGAAGACAAAAGATTCTGTACCAAATGATAGCAAGCATTTCCTGACTTCAGTCGGCTCTTAATTTCTTCCTGAATACGAGGTAGGTTTTTGATGCGTTAAGGACGTTCCCAAGTATTTGAACTGTTCCACCCTTTCAAAGTCACTGTTATTAATCTTTATATTGTGACTTCGTCCTGCCTTCTTATCTCAAGACATGACCTTGTTCTAAGTTTTATCAACATTTACTTCTCGTCCAATCTCCTTATTAGCCACTACTAAAGCGTCTGTTTTTTCTGTATAGTATGTACGCTTCCGCCAAATATATTAACATCATAAGCACAAACCAGAAGCTGATGTGTACCATTTAATTTCAAGCCATCCTGGTTTAACTGAAACCTCCTAATGACATACTCTGAAGGAAAGCTGAAAAGCAATGGCAATAAACATCTCCTTGTTTCAAACCATCTTAACATGAAACATGTCCAACAAATGCTTGCCTACCCGGACTCTGCTATACGTTTCATTCAGACACATTTTTATTATCCTTACCAGTTTCATGGGGATATCAAACTCATTGAGAATATTATACAAGACCTCTCTCCTAAGTCATAGCCTTTTCTTGCAGTCCATAAACAACTGATGCCCTGCTTCATTGTATTCCCATTTTTTCTCAAGTATTTGACGAATGCAGAATATATGATCAGTACTTGACCTGTTGCGTAGAAATCCATACTGATGATCCCCAATAATTTCCGCTGCATATGGAGTTAGCCTTGACAGCAGGATGTTGGATAAAATTTTGTACGTAGTTGGCAAAAGTGATATGCCTCTATAATTACTACAGTCTCTTTTATCACCTTTCTTATAAATAGGTACAATGATCGACTCCTTCCACTCCTCAAGCAATTCCTCCTTATTCCAAATAGAATTAATAAGTTTGTGGATCTCAGAGCGAATTGTGCTACCCCTTGCTTTAATCAGTTCTGCTGGGATTTGATCAATACCTGGTAATGTGTGTCTTTTTAGTTTTTCTGTAGCCATCCCAAGCTCAAAGGCACTCGGCTCACGCACCCGTGGCTCTGCTGTATGTATTTCAGTCTGCCTAACAGCACTAACCCCATGTACATTCAACAGTTAAGGGAAATTGTTCCTCCACCAAGCCAAAATACTGTGGCAGTCTGTAAACCAAACACCCTTCTCATCCTTTGCTATATTAGTTCTAAGCTGGTAAACATTTTTAAGCTCACTGTTGCCCCCATACATGTTTCTGACATTTTTTTAATCATAATGTTAGTTTCTGGCTCATCAATTTTAGCTTTCAGATATTCCTTCTGTTTTTCCTGCAATGCCTACTAGCTTCACGTTTTACATTGTTTAGATTATCTATATTGCTTTGGTTTGTATCCCGTAGCCACTGCAGGTTAGCCTGCTTCCTTTGTTCTGTAAAAATCGTGAACATTCTTCATCAAACCATGGTTTATGCTGCTTCAATTCGTACAGACCTAGACTCTCTTTAGCAGAGGTTTTGCTGTTCTCTTTAATGTTTTCCCAAGCCGCTTATGCCCTGGTTATCAATTAAGTTCTCCAAACCGTGTGAACACATTGTTAATTTTATTATATTTATTTGATTAGTATTTTTGGCGTGTCTAATGTGATTTAAATTTGCATATCTTAGTTAAAAGTTAACGGTTGTGTATTGCGTCAGAGTTATTAGAGTATTTCTGAGCAAGGTTACGAACGCAAAGTGCAAATCATGTGGCAAGTAAGATCAGTGTCCGAAGTGACCACAGTCACACGAGCGTCACTTCAGTATGGAGACATGACGTCATCAATTTCTTACCGTCCCTGAACATAAAAATATGTGCATCAGGCGTAACGGTCGTGGACCCATTGATGGCACTTACTGCACTGGAACCACTTTGTGAGTGTGGTTCTTACCGGTGTGTCCTGCAGTTATTTTACAAACTGCAGTGTCATGAAGTTAACTTAATACTTCGCAGCAACTTGTCACGTACTGATACTTTTAGTGAATGCTCCGTTTGTCGCTCTGACTTTTATACTGCGTTAAAAATGTGATAACCAAATGCCCCGATATCAGTTTCTTAGATGTCAGGAAATCCATGTGTCAGAGTTCATATAACTTATGATTATAAAAGTAAGGCCTCAAATGGGGGGGACAGTACTCGGAGGCAGTGAAAGCCCATTTCTCGAATCCAGCTGCCGATAGACTGTCGATTGGCTGTTACCCCGTGTAACAACTAACCCCGGTATTCCCTACAAATTAAAACATTAATTTAAATACCAGTTTTGTAAATCTCAGTCGAAAAAAATTTAATTTGTACTTGAAAGTGATTTATTTGTTCAGATATTTCTGAAATGTTGAGTATGAGGATCAGTAAAATAACCATATCTTGAAATTGAATTCCTTTTTTTGTTATAGAAACGAGTATTTTTGTTTCAAAATATGTGCATTTAAATAATATGTTGTTCTCTTCTCCTTGTTTAACATTTATTTATTATTATCCTTACTCGTGGCACTGTGTTTTCACTTTACTTGTAACAGCTTTATTAGGAGTTCTGTAATTTTTTTTCGGGTACGAAAGAGGTCTGTAACCAAATTAAGTGGTAACCGCTGGTCTAGCCGAACTGGATGTGGCAGAGGGCCCAGTAACCTGCACTATACGAGGCCGGATTAAAGTTGCGGATGAAACATACAAGTACGAGGGATTTTTAACCCTTCAAAGCCCAGTGGTCACTATATGTACTACCAGATTTACCATTCAACAATTCTACGTTCTGCCCGCACGGTATATTTATGTGTTGTGTGTGGATATGAGAACAAACAGCGATTATTTCACTATACAGCATTGACTGACTGGTTTTTATAACAGCGATATAGTGTTCACTGCTCGGTACGAACTGAATTTACGTGTAATGTGTATTAAGCCTTCAAAGTCCAGTGGTCGCTATACGCGTATGTACCACCAGCTTAACATTCAGCAATTCTACGTTCTGCCCACACAGTGTATTTGTGTTTTGTGTGGATCTCAGAACTAACAGCGATTGTTTCCCTATACAGCATTAACTGGTTGGTTTTTATAATCGAGACGAAGTGTTTACTGCGCGGTACGGGCTGGATCTTTAGATCACAAACCGTGATTATTTCCCTGTACAACATTAACCGAGAAGCAGTGTGTTTACTGTGCGGTACGGACTGAATCTATAAATACAGTTCATGTTATCTTCGTTTTTTAAATATGGCCGTGCCATGGTTCAGACGGTCATTTGGCGGCGTCTCACTGCGGGGGCCCGCTTTCAATCCCAGGCCTGTCCATGAAAGGTTTATGGTGTAAAAAGTGGCACTGTGACAGGTTTTTCTCGCAATACTTCTGTTTTCCATGTCAGTATCATTTCACCAATGTACCATACTCATCTTTACCTACATGTATGCCTCCCAGAAGGGCAGTGGGGCAAAGCCTGGGAACCTTCCAAAAAGCAGTGGTCATCGGACACCGGAAAGCATTTGGCAGAAAAGTACTGTCACTTTTTTGAGCCTAGTGTCTAAAAGGGATGTCGAATGAGTAAACAAGCCGAGGAATGAACCTGTCACACGTGACTGAGAAGAAGCTAACAGCACTGACAGCGACGCATGCGGGAGGTCTGTGTGTGTGTGTGTGGGGTTGACGTGACGCGTTGTCTGGACAGCTCTGTATGTGCCTGCTGACTGGCAATCCAGCGAAGGTCAGTAATTGCTGTGGTTCGGGTCGCATCTTGCCAAGTGTTCGAACTTCACACATCAGTTGCTGCAACGTCCGCTGTATAAAGAGAGTGAGAGAGTATCACGTATTGCCAACTGAGTTATGGTTGGAGAATCTGAAGGAAGTAGACCACCTAGAAGGCCTATGCGTCGTTCGAAAGATAATATTAAAACGTATGTTACATGAAAAAAGTAGTAGACTGGATTAATTTCACTGAGAATAGCGTCTGTGGCTGGCTGCCCTGAACGGTGTAATAAATATTCGAGTCTTCTGTGATGTGACGCTGAAAGTTGGGCAGTTGGCACCACGGTCATTCGAAACGTCGGGAACTACTCACCCAGTGACATAGCGTTACATCCCACAAGATTTGCACCTTACCTGAAACAGCAAGTGGCACTGGATGTGTTGTGCCTTACTGCAGGTTGTGTTCAGCCCAGATGCAGTCGGTGGGCCCAGGAAGTGACAAACGATGGTTGTCAGATAAAATAAGGACAACTTCCAGTCTCACAGTATTTTAGTGACATTTTACCGAAATATTTTCCGGTGTTTGTTGTGGGTTCGCAATCCGTTTTGTTGAGTGTAACTGATGGGAAGAACGTGTGGAACTTTACTTTTCTGAATCACAGAAAACACGCTTTGTGTCCAATACCAACCACAAGTGGTTAACCCTTTAAAAGCCTAGTGGTAACTATGTGTACCGCCGGGTTTGATATTAAAAACTTTGCAGTTTGTTCACACAGTGCGTTTGTGTGTTTCAAACGATCTCAGAAGGAACAGCGGTTGTTTCTGTGCACAGTATTTATAGACTTGTCTGTTTAACCCTTAGGCTACTAATGTCATATA